>Ga0255772_10001981_pt1 | contig 20125 bp, 21 predicted proteins | sample 071ome_34_FD_179970 | JGI IMG/M metagenome (GOLD analysis project Ga0255772, IMG submission 179970) | Coastal salt marsh microbial communities from the Groves Creek Marsh, Skidaway Island, Georgia - 071411BT metaG (version 2) | ecosystem: Environmental > Aquatic > Marine > Intertidal zone >...
TATGGCATATAGCATGAAATCCATGCGAGGATGAACCACAATAGGTTTCATACCTGCTAATGACGCACCTACCGCTGCACCGGTACACGCCGACTCAGCCACAGGCGTGTCTATAACTCGCTCCACGCCAAACTTCTTGTCTAAATCAGTCATGGAATTGCCAACATACCAGGGACTCCAAAGACCTTGTCCAATAACAAAAACCTCGGGATATTTTTCTAGCAAATATTCGAATGCAGCTAATATAGCTGTACCATAATTATGCTTTTGAACTGACATCTATCTACTGTGAATAAACATACTCTTGAATAACTTCTAATGAAGGGTATGGATCTTCAATCGCCCTACCCCAAGCTTCTTCTATTTCATTATCCAACTTTTGATTAAGTTCACATTCCTGAGATTGATTCCAAATACCAGCCTGAATCATTGATTGTGACAATCTGGCAATCGGATCTCTTGCCTTCCAATTTTCAATATCTTCAAGCGACCTCTCTACGCCAACATCCACATCATCACGCCAATCAACATGCCCATACCATCGATACGTTACCAGCTCTATAAGAGCAGGCCCCTTGCCAGAACGCATACCATCAACCAGCTTTTTGGTTGCTTGCATCACAGCAACAACATCATTTCCATCCACAAGGCGATAAGGTATATCGTTTGCTATTGCAAACCTTGAAATCATATTGCTTGGCTGCCTCAAAGAAATATGCATATGACTAGCAAACATATTGTTCTCAATCACAAACAATGCTGGTGCTTGCTGAATCTTTGCCAAGTTTAACGATTCATGTACTACACCCTCTTCAACTGCGCCATCACCAAGATAAGCAACACCAATGTCACCAGTATTTTGCATTTTTGCCGCCATTGCCGCTCCAACTGCCAATGGCACCGTTCCTGCCACAATCGGCACCGAGCCGTAAAATCCATGCGACTGATCACACAAGTGCATAGAGCCACCCATGCCTTTTGAAAAACCAGTTTCCTTTCCCAAAACCTCGGCAAACAATCGATAAAAATCAGGATTTAATGCCAATAAATGCGCATGAGATCTATGGGCGCCAAATACACGGTCTGTATTGTTTAAATTTTGAGAAACACCCACAGCAATTGCCTCTTGCCCCACACCTAAGTGCACTGGCCCTCCAATCAAACCCACTTTACGCCCGATGGCCAATTTTTGCTCAGTCTTTCTGATAAGCATCATAGAGTATAGCAATTGAGCCAAACTATCTGATTCATGGCCTGCAATAGATACAGGCTCATGACACTCTTTTGGATTAAGTAACCGCTCTAACTTACTTACCATAACTCACAATTATTCTATGTAAATTCAAAATTTTGCTACCTTAAACGGGCCGCATACACAAGATATCTGACTACCCTTCTTAGATCTATATTAAATTTAAACCATAGGTCGGATAATCTATCAATAGTGCCTATTCTAATGTCGTAATCTAAATAACGAAAAAACTTCTTTAATTCTAGCGCAGAAGTAAGATCACATGTCAGAGCGTTTTTACCGCAATAGCTGAGACCTGATACCTGAGACGGAAGTGCCAAATCTATACTGCCTACATTGTTAATGTCACTACTCAAAATGAATCCATATGAAGAAACAATGTTGTGCAATTTTTGATAATCGGAAATATCAACACTGTGCGACAGCCTATTATAATCTGACAAAATTTCTCTCGGATGAGAATACCTAGTAATCGATTCATCTGAAACATTTGCTCCGCCACCCCCCTTTAAATCAGAGCGAACATAGAGTCTTAATCCCAGCTGGGACGCTTCCTCAATCACCCGCGCTTCACCCTCCTGCGTACTGGTGTGTAATAAAGCTGCACAGTTTTGCATCAATGAGTAAATTCCACATTTATGCAAAGGGTACAAATCTCTTATTCGATATGGCCTTACAATATCAACATTGACGAACTCCCATCTTTTGCCGAGAATGCATTTAAGGTACTGCGCATGCGTCTCATCAAGCGGACTGATTTTAGGGCATACTAGCAATACTCTTACTTTCTCCTTAGAGTCTTCAAAGAAATCTAAATTCTCCAATAAAATGTCCAAGCGCTTATGATGTGTGGCAAACCCGACCCATATAAAATCATACACCAACTCTTTGCAGCTCGTACCCGTAAAGTCTCTACTAGAGATAGGTATATGACTTTTTAAAGGAGATGGGCAAATATTACGATTTCCAAAAATAAAATCAAACCCAAACTTGTTCAGCCAAGCAGGATTGTTAACATAGTGACCTAAATGTATTCCAATGAAATATTTACGTCGAAGACTCTTCACAAGCTGTGCATTATTTAAGATAATCCTCTCTTCCTTATGGGTAAAAACCACAAGCCCTTTTTGTTTATTAGTTGGATTAAAAAGACAAACCGCCATCAGAGATCAAATTCAACAAGATACTCTATTTTATCTGAAAGCGGAGTATAGCCACTTAAATTCTGACTATTGTACAAATGGAAGGCTTTATATAGGCCGGTTGCACCACTCCCTAACATTAAAATATTAGAATGCCGATACTTTATAATGCTCAGCACCATTAAAAAGAAAGCCCTAATCTTGGATCGAAACTGTCTAGACAAACCTGAAGATGTCATTTCATTGAAGGCCAAATAGTAATACTTGCTAGATCGATCAGATTTAAACAATACAGAATTCTGATCAACCAGGATAGTATGACTTAAATGTATGTGCTTATTACGACAAAAAGCGTTACTAATTTCCCAACACTTCCTATGTTCACGATGGAAAGAGGCATTCCCCCACGGAGAATGAGTGAGGATAATTTTGGGTTTTTCCTTTTCTATTACTTTCGCGAAAGAGCAAGCATCGAAGTTATAAGAATTACAAGAAACATCATTTGTCAGATAAATATTGTTCTGCCGACAAGAATTGCGCAGCTCTCCAAATCTAACCGAATTATCAATTCGAAAGCAATATAGTAATATTTTAAAGCCATGATTTTGATAATATCGTATCGACCGATAAAACCAAATTAGCTCATCATCTGGATGAGCAACTACTAACAAAACTATATTGCCGCACATACCTCAATCTCCGATCTGACTTTATCCAAGTTCTGCCATATTTCTATATCAACACGAAGCATCATATTCCTTTGCTAACTTTAGAATAGCGCAGTACATATACCCCAATCATCACCAGCACCACCAAATACCACGCTCCACTAGCCAAGTATAAATATGACAAACTTTCCACCTTAGTGAAGAATAATAAATAGATAGAGAATACACTTTGTAGAATCGCCATTAAAACAGGGAGTCTAATTAGGCCAAAAATCAAACCTATTTCAGTAGCAGAAGATAGGATTAACAGAAAAAAATTCATAATATATATCGCCACCAAATCCGATAACAGAATATACTCCCCAATCAGGCCAAACTTATAGAATGCAAAATACAGAACAGCATAGCTTAAAAACCCAACAAATGCTGATGGGAGAATAATTTTTTTAACGGATAAAACAAACGAAGTTCTAATTGTAAATTTATCCAAGTTCCTCTTAATAAAAACACGATTCGAAAGCCATAAATACTGAGAAACAAACAAAATACTAAATGAAATGTACTTTAAGAAGCTCAACTCTACCAAAAATTCTGGCGACTCACTTACGAAAAAAAACACATCTCCTTGAGATAGAAATGCAGCTGGTGCCGTACTGACTATATATAGAACATAATTTGAATTAATAGAGGAAGATCTAGAATATACTTCTCGTCTAAATCTAACAAACACAGCAATTAATAAAACGAAAAAAACAATATTAAACCACTGCATGTAAGCCAAAACAAAGATTAGCAACAGCAACGCCGTATCTGTAGTAGCCAGACTAAAAAAATTAGCTGTAAGTTTTCTAAAAATAGATAAAAATGCCTTAACCCAATAGATTAAACCTATAGACAGAAAAAGCAAAATATCCTCGTGTGCAAAACCAAACAATATCAAAGATACAGCCATCAATGGCAAAAAAGGAAGGGAGTCTACCATTATTTGTCGCGCATTTAAGCCATCAAGGGGCTTGGAGTATAAAAGACTTTGATAATAAGACCCAAATATACCAAACAACATAACAACTAAATAATACGCAACAATGGTCTTGGCATAGATACTAGTATATGCCGGAACATAACTAGCAATTATGCCTGCTAATACGGGTATCGACATAGGTGCAAGCAACGAAGATAATTTAACAATTTTCATTTACAGATTTTTTTCACCATGTGGAAGAATTTCATATTGCTGTTACTTATATATCCATTTTTTTCCCTAGATAAACTCTGTTCATCGAATGAATCTAATACTTGAAATCGAGTGTTAAAACAGTCTTTCACTGTAGACGAACTTATATTGGTAAAACTGATTAACAACTCCCCTTTGTCGTCTAGAAGACGATCAACACTATCCACAAAACATCTCAAATCTGACAAATCCCTGCCGTAGCCAATAACGCCGTGCGCTACAATTAACCCATATTTCATTTGACTAGAAAAATCTTCCAGTGCGCACTCATGATGGATACATGCCCCGTATTTCGACACTTCTGACCTTTCATCGATAGTTTCAAACGTCACTTGACCTGGAACTATAGAAGGGTAATGACATGTGTAAAAATCCACCCCAACAAAAAGAACTCTGTCTTTATGGTAATTTTTTAGAAAATTTTCTAAAAATATCCTATCTTGCAGAATTGGCCTAATAAAAACCAATGGATACCTGCATCCAGTTAAGCCAATTAACCGTCGAACAACGGCGTTGATTACACGAAGCATAAAGATTTTAAACATAAAAATCTCGAACAAAAGGCAACATAAAGGTTACAATTTTCTGATGATTCTAAATACTACTTTTAAAATTTTCTGTGGCAGCATGCGTACAATAGAGCCAACGGAAATATTTCTAAAGAGTTCATAGAAGCTTAGAAAACCCATTCTATAAAATTCTCGTTGCACAGTCACCTCTATAATAATATTATTTAAACCGCCTCGTCTCGACTCCAGTTGGCCATTCCCCATCCTCATGCTAACCAAAGATTCTTGTATGTTATAAAACTTTCCGCCTGCTACAAGCATTTTTACAAACAAATGGTAATCTTGACTAGTTCTATATTTCCCGTAACCATTAACACTTAAAGCTAGATCCCTTTTGTACATTGCGGTTGGATGATTAACCGGACTTCTGCTTTTGGCGAATTTAACAATCTCATCATGAGATTCTGGTGTCCTCCTATACGAGACTATTTCACTCTCGTTATGTTCAAATTCCCCTACCCACGCTCCGCAAACATCAATATCGTCGTCGCCACTAAAAATACTAAGCTGCCTCTCAAATCGAGTTGGCAAGGATACATCATCTGTATCCATGATAGCGATCAGATCATAACTACACGCCTCCAGACCTGCTTTTTTGGCCCTGCCTGTACCAACATTCTTCTCAAGACGTACAACCTTAAAAACATTCTTCAGCTTCTCTTGCCAATAATCAATCTCTTGGTACAATTCAGCTGTTAAAGGACCATCTTCCACTAATACTATTTCACTAGGCCTAATTGTCTGATCATCCCATATAGATTGCATAGCCCGATTAAAAACATTCGAGCTTTCTTTATAATAAACGGACATTAAGATAGTAAATTCCATACAAAAAAAATCCTCTAATCTCTTCTAAATAAATCTCTCGTATAAATTTTAAGATTCTTATTCTCTAAAAAAATTACTAATATCTTGGTCTAAAATTGGTGAAATTTTTCTATTAATCTTGCTTACTTTGTCTTGGGATGTTTCCAGTACCAGAACTTGATTTACCTGAGACAAAAGCACAGCATTAGATAACCCCACATAGCCAGCTCCAACAACAGTAATATTGACTTGATTCATTTTTTTCAAACTCCAGACAAATTAAAGTCGACCTTGTTAAAAGTATAAAAAGGAAAAAATCAACAAACTTTCAAACACCAGCCTTACTCGAGCGACCCTAAATGCTTGTTGACGCAAGCTTCCGAAGATTTCATTGCCGAGCTGTCTTGCTGATGATCTCTAGATGCAATGTAATAATTGAAAATTGAATACGCATACCCTTTTTGAACCTTGCTAGTTGTATGGAGTCCTCTGATATCTGCCAGAATTAAGTCTCCCGCTTTGCAGGTATGGTAAACAATTTCTTGGTTTAGAACTTTCTGAGCATTGACTATATATTGATCACTATACCTGGTATTTCCAGCAGGAGTGTTTTCAAAATTACTCCATATTACCTTTAAAATATTAAGTAATTTATGAGATCCTTTTATATACATAAAAGGACCATTTTCACTGGTCATGTCAACCAAATACGAGAAAGATTTAACTTGTCTAGAAAAACTATCTCTATGCCAAGATCCACCAGACCCATATTTAACACCCTCTTTGAAGTCGATTCTGGCAGACATAGTAGTCTGCAATCTCATAGGCTCCCCTAAATACGATTCGCAAACTTTCCATGCAACCTTATCTTCCGAAAAGAGACTTTTAATCTTATCGCTTAACCTATCCATTCCAAAAACACGCTTTTCATTTTCGTTAGGGCAATACAAAGACCCCGTTGGGGCGAAAAGATCGTATTCAGACCTTAATACACTGCATTCGGTTTGGGAGAAATAACCGGGTATTACAACAATACCATCTTCTTGAAGAGTCTTTAATATCTCCTTTTCTTTAGGAGATAGATTGTGCCTAAATCCCGCACCTCTCAACCTTTTTAGAGTAAGCATTCTAAATATCAAGGCTAGAGAAAAAAGAATTTTACTGCGCTTTATATAGTTGATATTCATTAAACTAATAAGAATTGAAATCTACCTAAATATTGCTCGTATAATACATTAATTCTCACACGGTCACTATACTTCTATTATACGAATCATGGGATTTGATTCAATTCGAGAATATTGATTTTTAATTGCTCTCCCTCTGGAAAGAATCTTATCTTCCTCTATTTGATATACCAGAATTTTCACATCCTTCACAATCACCCCCATAGAAAAAATAGCTGTCGAAAATGTCGAATGTATAGAAATCAATTTGGAATTGAGTTCATACTCAATTAACTCGATTGGAAACCTTGTTCGAACAATGCTAACCCCAAAACTTCTCTTTAAAATTTCCAAATTTTCTGATTTCTCCCCCCTATGAGGTATATAGATTAAGTCTAATGAATTATCGCTATTTGAAACCATTTTCCCGATAACCTTGAGGTAGGTCTCTCTTGAAACAATTCCCTCCTCAACTAATTTTCCACCTACAATGACGCTTATACTTCTAGTCTGTTGTTGTCTACCTATAAAAGACCTTATTCTTTCGAACCGATTTACCATATTATCTTCCTGTTCACTATCAAACAAAGTAAATCGGCGATACAGTTTATTTTCCGGCTTTGAATTTATAGTTGCCACACCGTCATCTAACAAGATAACTTTATCTCTTGCTAAAAAATATCTCACTATCTTAAAAACTCTAGAATTCTCATCCCCAATAAATATATTAGAACACCTCAGAGAAGATACTATTAATTTTATTACAAGAATAGAGCATTGATATTGTGATACACAATAAACATAAGTTACATTGTGCAGCTTAAATAAAGAGACAAGATTTTTTAACTGAGAATTATTTGGTTCAGAGGGTCCGAGTCTAATCACAACCCTATAATCACTGAAGGAGTCCACTAATTCAAACGCCTGCATCAACTGAAAAGGAGATTCTATATAAAATAAAGACTGATACTGAAAGCCCATGCTACCTAAATAAAAAATTGTTTTTTGTGCTACTGAAAGTTTCTCATTTTTTAGAGATTCTCTGTTTCTTTAGAAGATGATAGTTGACCTGTCTACCCTAAGAGAAGGACAGCCACATACTCATTAGTATAACAACTGATCAAGTATAATGATTCTTATACTTATATTAAAACAATATTCGTGGGCAGCACATATCTCAGCGAGAGGCATTTAAAGTTCGTTGTACTAACAATACTAGTCTTTCCCATCGTTATTAATTCTATCAAAATAGTTAGTAGTCTAATTTTGTTGACGCTTGCAATAGTAGGACTGTATTTAATTATTAAATACAAACACAACCCCTTTGCCAATCCACAATTAAAAACCTTTTCATACCTGACTACAATTTATTTTAGCGTAATGCTGCTATCTGGCCTGGCCGCAGATGGATTAGCCTATGACTTTCACCACTTAGGCCGGAAACTGCAATTCTTGCTAGCACCACTGATTGCTGTGGCGATTTTTAAGGTCAATTTCTCTCTTAAACAGCTTTTACTTAGCCTAAAAATTGGCTTGATTATTATTGGTTGTGTTGTCATCATGCAGTACAACTTCCAACTGGGAGAAGAATGGAGTCGACCAGCTGGCATGATGAATCAAAATGTCTTTGGCGATCTCGCTGTTATGATGCTTTTTTTATCCGTAACTCAAATTTTTAAAGAGTCTTCAAAAGAGCAGATGATTACACTCGTTGGTGTAATATGCGGCATATTTGCCATTGTATTATCTGGAAGTAGAGGGTCTTGGATTTCAGCACTCACCCTTAGTTTATTCTGGCTTGCAATAACCTATGGAAAATATTGGAAACACAATATCAAAATTAAACTTACTCTTTTGAGTGCTTTTACAGCCATAGTACTAGCAATATCCAATACACAAATTGTGCAAAACAAGGTGTATACAGCGGTAGTCGGTATACAAGGCTGGTACGCTGGCGACCAACAGCTTTCTTCTGCTGGAGAGCGACTCAATATGTGGGTCTCAGGACTCAAAGCTGCTAAAGACTCTCCATGGATTGGCTACGGCTATAGAAATGCCAATGATGCTGTGCAAAAATACACACAACAAGATATTGGTTATACGCACTTACATAATGAATACATTACCAACCTAGTCTCTGCGGGGATTATAGGACTCGCATCATTGTTGGCACTGCTATTGGTACCTTTTAGAATTTTTTACCAAAAGCTAAACACAGTTGGCAATTATGATTTAGCACTAATGGGGCTGATATTGTGCACCGGATACGCAACATTTGGCTTCACTCATATTGCTTTTGGTGAAGAGCATGTAAATGCCTTTTATGTATTATTTTTAGGATTGCTACTACCTAAAGTCCTAACAGAAAATTAACGACATACCTAAGATTTACCGTGATTAGGGAAGGCGCCTGGCGGTCCACATGTGTTGTAAGTGCCAGAATCCACAAACTCTTCAAGGGCGCTCATAAGTAAATTATGCTTTGTCATTGAGAGTTTATTATTCCAATGTTCATATATTCTTGGTGTGAATTGCCCGTGATACCCTCCCAACTTTGCCAGGGTCTTTTGATAATCTAAGAATAGGTTATGATTACCATAATAGATATTTTTCATATAGTAATATTCACGAACTTTATCAATATCGATGTCTAAATCTATATGCTCAAGATCCAAGATAGCCCGAGTATATTCCTCAACATTTTTCGGATGTAAGTTAAAGTCATACTTGATATGTGGGTTGTTATTAGAACAGTTAATAACTGGAACACCTAAAGCAGCATACTCAAAACCCACAGTGCCATAAATTGTTAACACTGCATTAATCCCTTCGCTAATAACTTGATGATGTGATGAATTGGATGGAATCAGTGTCATCTTTGGATAGCGGCGTAACCAATCATTGATCACATTAACACTCCCTGGTAATTCGTCTGGATGGGTTTTGATATACCAATCGTAATCTGTTTTTTCCGACATCTCTCCCAAAAAAACCAGCCACTCATAAAAGTCAGGAAAGATATTCTCACCCCAGAAATGTGGTGCATCAAAGAAGCAATGTGCAAATATCAAAACTTTAGGCCTATTTGATTCACGTATGATGCGAGTATCTTTATACAAGTCTTTGCCGTATGCTGAAGAGCTAACCCACACCATATCGATATCTTTCTCGCCTGAAAATCTTTTTTGCAAGCGAGTTTCCGCTTCCTGTAGGGCGCTGCTTTTTACCTCTGCTGATAGCTTGGAAAATTCCTTCGGAAAAAACAAGTGCTCTTTATAAGGCAGTGGGTGCTCCTTATTTAAGTAATAACAAAACTGAATATGCGTTTCATAAACTGGGATATCTTTTTGAATCGAAAGTCGAGAAAGTATGGCGCCAATATAAACACTGTGGGTGATCAAAACCGCGCGCACATCATATTGGTGAAAATAATCCTCCCAATAGAAAAAAGTATCAACTGCCGAACGCACATATTTAGCAAAGTTCTCACTGTTGATATCAATGGTTGGCAATCTAAAATCTCTCAGATAACTGTCATAGATAAGATCGCCAATCAAAATATTGTTAACTGTAATATGCTCAATATCACGCTTGGTTTTCATAGTGTTTAAAATGGTATGGCAAACCTTGTCCACCTCATCAGCACGTGTTTTATTGGGGCGAATATAAATAAACTCTCTGGTACCAAATGAACGATAAATATTATATGGATAAGCATTTAGTATTTGCCTAAGGTGCGTCTTAATCCAAGTAAAAGGTTTAAGCTCTCGACCTATATAGCCGACAATGCGTGCCTGGTGCTTCTTTGCCAGTACATTTGACAGATAACTATAGGCAATGTAGCCTGAAGCAAATGCATTTACCTCAGTCAATATAACTGGTGCATTCGCATTTTTTGCACCATCTGGTATCGAAAACAACGATCGATTTTGAGATAAAAACTGGCGCATATTACCAGTAAACCTAGACTTGGAAAATCTATTAGACAACTTGGTTAAGACACTCAGACGTCGGTTGGTCTGCTTTTTACAAGTGCCACATTTATCTTTATTTTTTTTAAACAGGCTCATGATATTTCCTTATCCGATATAGGTGTCCCGCGGGCAATGTGACAACTTGCTTTAGAGGACAACACTCTAGTCCAGTGTTTTGGATCCAAGCCAAATCCCGGTCGAATTCTTTTTACATTTTCAGTGGTAAACGCTTCGCCTGATTGAATGTCCTTAATAGCGTAAATAGAACGACGAAATTTGGTATTTTCTTGTTCAGAATCCTTTGTTTCGTAGTCAACATTACCTAGTGCTTGCCAAGCAATTTTAGTATCTGAACACAATTGCTCAAGCTCATCAGGCTCTAAGGAAAATTCACTATCGGGACCCTTGTCCTTTCTCGATAGAGTAAAGTGCTTTTCAATCAAGCAGGCACCCAAGGCAACACTTGCAGTGGCTACAACAGTTCCCATTGTGTGGTCAGACAAACCAGACAAAACTTCAAATTTTTCCGACAAATCTGGAATGGTTTGCAGATTAATTTGATCGATAGGCGCAGGATAAGCGCTCACACAATGTAACAAGATCAAATCCTGGCAACCATTATCTTTAGCCACTTTTACCACCTCTGCAATCTCTGACAAATTTGCCATTCCTGTTGAGATAATCATCGGCTTTCCTGTTTTGGCTACATACTCAACCAGTGGCAAATCTGTCATTTCAAATGATGCAATCTTATAAGCAGGCGCACCTAACTCCTCCAACAGATCAACAGCCGATTCATCAAATGGCGAACTAAAAATTGTTATACCAATTTTCTTAGCATAATCAAACAAGGGCTTATGCCATTCGTAAGGTGTCTGGGCCTCTTTGTACAATTCATACAGATTGTAACCATCCCATAGCCCACCCTTAATCTGAAAATCCTCTCGATCACAATCGATGGTCATGGTATCGGCGGTGTAAGTTTGTATTTTAACCGCATCAGCACCGGCTTCTTTAGCCGCCAAAATACTATCAAATGCTCGCTGTATATTGCCGTTATGATTGGCTGATAACTCAGCAATAATATACGGTGCGCTATGATTGCCAATTTCTCTATTATTAATAATCATTTTTGATAAAGCAGTGTGTCCTTTATTTTTTTAACCCGCGTCATACCAACAAATTCTGCAATCTTGATGGAAGCTAAATTATCTTCTTTAATTTCTGCTGCCAACTGATGGCCTGCCATTAATTCAACAGCATTCTTTAGCATGTCTTTACCCATGCCCTGACCATGAAACTTAGGTGATACGGCCCAGGACATCAGATAAGTATTGTCAACTTTTTCAAATCGAACCATGCCAACAAACTGCCCGCCTCTTTCAGCAATAAATATTTGTTTGAATCGATCCGATAGAACGGCTTCAAACCACTTTTGATGATTCTTGGGTTCAATTTCATCTGTGTTACTGGAATATTTTCTAACCGCTGGATGATTTCTCAAGTCAAACAGAAACCACATATCAGATAAATTGGCTGGCCTTAAGTTTAAAGCACCCATTGTTTTAAAAGTTTCCGAATTAATAACGCTAGCTCATCTATTTTGCTTACATCTATCACCAAAAAGTCATTATCCACCAAATAGTTAGCCACATACCGCTGATTATCAGCAGTCTGGACGGCAACAAAAGGCAAATTCAGATACATGGCTTCATAACTGGTCACACTTGGCGTAATAATAGCAAAATCGTTGTTGTTCATCAATTCAGCGACATTGCAATCGATACAAATATTGACAGACGGGTGCTGCCTCGCAAACGCTTGCAGTTCGTCTATATTTGTGTTGACACTGGTTGTGGCAAAATCAATAGAAGTGCACTCAAAATCACTTAATGTCTGCAAAACTTTAAGGCCAATATTGTACACATCAGCACCGCCCAAAGAGACAAAGAACCGCGGGTTGTTACTATTATTTGGGCGTTTTTTTGCTTTAATGTGTTTAAATTCATCACGAATCAATGTGTACTTCTCACCACATCTAAGTTCACAAAATTTAGGCACCAGGCCTTGATAATGATCTGCTTTGGCATATATATTGTGGTTTAGCAAAATATCACAATAATGCCTTTTGTAAGTGTCATCCAAACTCAAAATAGTAACACCAGTTCGATCTTTAACTGTTTTTTCAAATAGGTCGTCAATACCATAATGATCAAAAACCACCAGATCAATCTTAAGTCTATCAAGGTGTCCGAGCAACTCGCCAATGGTCTCATCCTCTAACGAGATCAGTTGATAGCCCTGATCAACGATCTTTTTATTTGCACTACCTTTGATTTCTTTAATGGCAAAGAAGATTGTATGATCTTTTTCATATTGCTTAGCCAATACCAAGGAACGCATCAAATGCCCTAAGCCAACTTCTGCCGATACATCAACGCGGAATAAGATATTCATTAGGTGAAGCGCACAGGAATGTCGTGCTCGGATAACGCCAACTTAATGTCATTTGGTGTCCATTGAGAAAAGTGAAAAATATAGGCAGCGGCCACGGCATCAGCACCATGTTCTATGGCCTCAACTGCGTCAGTAGGCTTACCCATTCCACCGTTTAAAATAACTGGAATTCTTAGCTGATCTTTGAATAATTGCATCAATTTAAGCTCATAGCCATTGGTTGAGCCTTCGCTTTCAACCGATGTGAGCAAGATCTCACCAGCACCATTCTCTTGATATTGTTTGGCCAGATCCAGTGGGTTGATATCGACCACACCCTGTTGTTGATTAAAGACTTTATATTCACCATCAACCTGTTTGACATCAATAGAGCAAACAATACACTGTGAACCGAAAATATCGGCTGCCTGTCTAATAAATGCTGGATTTTTCAATGCTGCAGAATTAAGACTAACCTTGTCTGCACCGGCATTTAAAACGGTATAAATATCTTCGATTGTATTAATACCGCCGCCTATGGTGAGCGGCATAAAGCATTCGTTGGCAATGTCAGTGATGATTTCAGCGTTAATTTCATCACCATTCAGACTTGCATCAATATCTAAAACGATTAACTCATCAACGTTTCTAGCATTGTAGATTCGTGCAGTTGAAGTAGGGTGTCCAATGGTTCTGAATGAGCCAAAAGCAATGCTTTTAACCAGCTGCCAATCCTTTAATAGGACGCAAGGAATGACTCTATGCTTCAACATTGATAAAATTCTCGATAATTTTTAGACCCGCAGTTTGGCTTTTTTCAGGGTGAAATTGAAACGCGTTAATATTGTTCTTTTGAATTGATGAGACAAACTCAACACCATAATTTGTTGTGCCACTAACGACATCTTCTAAGGTCTTGAAATGATAAGAATGCACAAAGTAAAAATCATGGTTGTCTTCTATGTCATGATATAAGTCGCTTTGATTTTTGTATTTAACGCTATTCCAGCCAACATGGGGAATATTTAGATTTTCTGCCGTTGGGTCAAGTCTTACAACTTCTGCATCCACCCAAGAAAGACCAGAGGTTTGTCCGTTTTCATACCCTGTATTGGCAATCAGGTGCATACCAAGACAAATACCCAAAAAAGGTTTTTTATTTTGAACAACTTCTTGACTTAATACATCGATTAAACCCAAGCTGTCCAAGTTCTTCATGCCATCTTTGAACGAGCCAACACCTGGTAAGACGATTTTGTCGGCTTGCTCAATTACATTGCAATTATTACTAATAATGGCTTGACAATGATTAACTTCGAAGGCCTTTTGCACAGAGCGTAAGTTACCCATTCGATAGTCAACAATGACAACATTATCTGACAATATACTCATCCTTTCGAATTAAAGAACCATCAATGTCTCTTAAGAAATTTCCCTCGCCATCTCTTTTGAAAATTCTTTTATTGGTATAAGAGTCAACAATCTTAAAAAACTCTTCATTCGAAAATCCTGTATATTTCAGATATTCATTAATGGCTTTTTTGGGGGGGATGCCATCATACTTACTTACTAATCTAACAGCTTCTTCTCTGCTAATATATCCTAATCTTACGTCTAGACATGCATTATCAGTGGCCCTACCAAAACCATACTTAACATACTTCAAATAATCATGCAAATGATTACTGTAACAATCTAAGTTTTCAAAATTCTCATAGGTGGTCTCCACAGGCCTTTCCATAACACTAAAACCATACTCTCTTGACTTCTTAAGAATTTCTCTTACGTCCCACTTAAAATAGTATCCTAGAAATAACCCGGTCACACCCACTCGTCTAATTTCTTCATCAGGCTCATAAGTGTATAAAGATAGATCCTTTTGGGTTAAGCCATCAACACCAACCATATCCGAAATTCGGTTACCTAACAGGCCTCCAAACTCCTCTAACCATTGCCTGTCTAAAATATTTCTATCTTTACTGGCAGCAGGTCCGCCATACTCCATTTGCGGACTCTCTCCCCAAATAATCAGTGGAATATTGAACATTACTGCAAACTTAGGGACAGTTGTAAAAATACCCAGATGATTTTGCCATTCATTATCACCCGTTCTTCTAAAAGCCTCTTTTGCCAGTTTTTTATATACGATTGGATTGCGCTTAATGTGAATGAGGTCAACCCCTAAGTTATTTAGATTGGCTAAATTCCTACGGCCAATTTCGGTTGGTATGGTTGGCTCAAAACATACACATAAAGGATTTAGGCCTAGCTCTAATACTTTTAAAACTTGGAAGGTTGAATCTTTTCCGCCACTCACTCCAATAATACAATCGTAATGACTATTAGCCTTATATTTATCGACCAAGGCAAGAAAATCCTTTTCTCTTTGTTTCCAATCTATTAAGTGATTTTTATCTCCTTGAGTTCGGCAAGCATCACATACACCATTTTCGTCAAAATGCAGATCTGGCTTAGTATTGGGCATTACACATTTGCTACAAAATTTCATTGACCTTTTTCTCCTAAGCTAATTATTCATGTTGTAATATTTTATATATAAGCTTGGCTTGATTCCAATCTTCAATAGTGTCAATATCTTGAACCAATTCTCTAGGAATAATGACAGGAAAGGATAGTTGGGAAAATAATTTCTCATTATTTAAAAAAGATTCCGCCCTGCCCCAATAGAATTGACCAGCATCATGATAGGTTTCTTCTAGATCTTGAGACCGAGTATTGGAATGCTCGGGATAAAGCATTGTAACTCCATTTTGTTTAATCATCATAGCCCGCTGAACAGGAGAAGGATATGAAGTGACAGAAAACGCAAATGACTTATTATGACGTTGTAATTGCTCAAGCCCATCTTGTAAATATTGAACCCGAAGAAAAGGCACAGTAGCATATATGCAGCAAGCATATTCGACCGAAATACCTTGCTCCAAAAACCAATTTAGCGCATGTTTTACTACATCATTAGTGCCAGTATAATCATCTGAAAGCTCACTTGGTCGCATAAACGGGACCTCCGCTCCATAGATTTTTGCAACCTGAGCCACCTCTAAATCGTCTGTAGATACAATTACTTGATCAAATAAATTCGACTTTATTGCTGCCTCAATTGAATAGGCGATAATAGGCTTCCCTAAAAATTCTTTAATATTTTTTCTAGGTATACGTTTGCTTCCTCCTCTAGCCGGAATAATAGCAATATTCATAAGCTATTAATAACCTTTTCTTGATCCTTCGGGTTTAAGTCTACATAAATCGGCAAACTTAGGCAGTGTTGATAAAAATCAGCGCTATTCTGAAGGTTTGGATAAGCATAAAAGGGTTGACTATTAACAGGAATATAATGCACCTGAGTTAGGATACCTTGTGCTTTTAATTTTTGATAAGTCGCCTTCCTATCTTTGACTTGAATTACAAATAAGTGCCATGATGAATTGGTATCTTTATGTTGGAAAGGCAAAGTAATATTTTTTAATTTACTCAAGTAGCGTTTTGCTATTTCTCTACGTCTATCCACAAAAATATCAAGCTTTTTTAACTGACTAATACCTAATGCTGCCTGAATATCTGTTAAACGATAGTTGAAACCTAGTTGTTGTTGTTCGTAGTACCAATCACCATCAGCCTGATGCTTAAATTGATCGACATCTTTAGTAATGCCATGGCTTCTCAAGAGTTGAATTTTGGCATTCAATTCTTGATCATTTGTCAATACAGCACCACCTTCACCAGTAGTAATCATTTTCACAGGATGAAAACTAAAAATTGCCATGTGGCTATAATGGCAACTACCTATTTTCTTTCCCAGGTATTCACCACCTAACCCATGAGAAGCATCTTCAATTACATAAAATCCGTACTCTTTAGACAATGCCCAAATCTGTTTCATTTCACAACTCTGACCAGCAAAATGAACAGGTACAATCAATTTAGGTAATGCGTTTTCTTTCTTAGCATGTACAAGTTTTAATTTAAGCGCTTCAATAGAAAGGTTGTAGGTTTCGGCATCAATATCAATAAATTCGACCTTTGCTCCACAATATAAAGCTGCATTTGCTGTCGCAACAAAAGTATTAGGCACTGTCCAAACTACATCATCTTTCTCAAGACCAATGGCTAAATATGCCAAATGAAGTGCAGCCGTTGCACTCGAAACTGCTGATGCATATTGGGCACCACAGTATGTCGCTAATTCTTTTTCAAACTCGGGGACTTTGCTCCCTTGTGTCAAAAAATCAGAATGCAATACTTCAACAACTGCATCTATGTCACTTTGATCAATTGACTGTTTGCCATAAGGAATCACTTTTAAATATTCCCAATCTTATCTTTATTTTTTTTAATCCATTGTTGCAAATCAGAAATTTCCATCCAATGGCTATTATTATCTGAAGAATATAAGAAGCCAGCCTTAACTTTTACACCTTTGCCTATTCTTATCTGGTCTTCTGACCAATTGTGTATTGAAGGAAGAATTTTAAAATAATCGTCATATTCATATGTATAGATCGAATCTTCAGGACCAATCATTTGCTCATGAAGTTTTTCTCCAGGTCTAATTCCAACCTCAATCTGTTTGGCTTTTGCATCAATTGCTGAAGCAATATCAGTAACCTTCATTGAAGGAATTTTCTTGACATACACCTCACCACCTTCCATGTCTTCAAATGCATGCCAAACAAGCTCTACGCCCTCTTCAAGAGAAATCATAAATCTTGTCATTCTTTTGTCTGTTATTGGAAACTCTCCTTGTTCTTTAATTGACAAAAAGAAAGGAATTACTGATCCTCTGGAGCCCATGACATTTCCATACCTAACCACTGAGAATCTTGTATTATGTGAAGCACAATATGAGTTACCCGATACAAATAACCTATCAGAAGTAAGCTTCGTTGCTCCATATAAATTTGATGGCGCACTGGCTTTGTCAGTTGATAAAGCAACAACTCTCTTTACCCCTTTGTCGATACAAGCATCTATCAAGTTCATTGCCCCAATGACATTAGTTTTGACACATTCAAAGGGATCATATTCAGCAGTTGGAACGATCTTAGTAGCAGCGGCATGAACAACAAAGTCAACACCATCCAATGCTCTATATAATCTATCCTTATCTCGAACATCTCCAATTAAAAAGCGAACCCTTGGATCATCTTTATACAATTTAGCCATTTCCCATTGCTTCATCTCGTCACGAGAGAAAATTACAAGTCTTTTTGGATTGTATTTTTTTAGAGTCATGGGAACAAAATGATGGCCAAATGATCCAGTTCCACCAGTTACAAGAATTACGGAGTTTTCAAGCATGATTTGTTAAATATAATATGAATGTAAGCATATTTTAGTTTTTTTTGGATAAAAATTGAGTTTTTTGGAAATGCATCTTAGCTAAATTTACCCTTATTTTGATTTATTATGTTTAGGTTTGTTTTAATTTAAAAAAATTTATGAAAGGAATAATTCTTGCAGGAGGTTCTGGAACTCGCTTATATCCATTAACAAAGAGTGTTTCTAAACAGCTTTTACCTGTATATGACAAACCAATGATTTACTACCCTCTTTCTGTTTTAATGATTGCAGGAATTAAAGATGTTTTAATTATTTCCTCACCTTATGATATCGATAAATTTAAAAATCTTCTAGGCGATGGTTCTGAGATCGGAATGCAATTTAACTACATTGTTCAGCCTTCGCCTGATGGTCTTGCTCAAGCCTTCATCTTAGGTAAAGATTTTATAGGAGATGATGATGTCTGCTTAATCCTTGGTGACAATATATATTATGGCGAGGGCTTGCCTAAATTACTTAAATCTGCCGTAACTAACTCTGCCAAGAATTTAGCCACTGTCTTTGGCTATCATGTCCAAGACCCAGAGCGTTATGGTGTAGTGGGGTTTGACAAACAAGGTAACGTTTTAAGCATTGAAGAAAAACCTAAGCAACCAAAAAGCAACTATGCCGTAACTGGTTTGTATTTCTACCCAAATGACATTGTTAGGAAAGCTGTAAAAGTTAAACCCTCTGATCGTGGAGAGTTAGAAATTACTACAGTTAATCAAATGTACCTCTCTGAAGGTCGATTGTCAGTTGAGCTAATGGGCAGGGGTTATGCTTGGCTAGATACTGGCACACATGAAAGTCTTATTGAGGCTGCCAGTTTTGTTGAGACACTTGAAAAACGACAAGGATTAAAAATTGCCTGTATCGAAGAAATTGCCTTGGAAAAGGGTTATATTTCAAAGCAGCAACTAATTGAACTTGCAAAACCCCTATCTAAAAACCAATACGGCCAATATTTATTAAATAGGGTCCAAGAACTTTAATGGAATTTATTCAACAAAACATACCAGACGTGTTGCTAATAAAGCCAACTGTTCATCTTGATGGACGTGGTTATTTCATAGAAACCTTCAGACAAGACTTGCTTGAAGACGTAATTGGTTATTCTATTAACTTTTTGCAAGACAATGAGTCTAAATCTACAAAAGGTGTATTACGCGGATTGCACTACCAACTACCACCTTATACTCAGGCAAAACTGGTCAGGGTGATTAAAGGTAGAGTACTAGATGTCGCGGTTGATATCAGGCGCTCAAGCCCTACATTTAGTCAACATGTTGTTGCTGAACTGACGGGTGAAAATAAACATCAACTTTTTATACCTCATGGTTTTGCGCACGGTTTTGTGGTTCTAAGTGAGCACGCTACCTTTGCTTACAAGGTGGACAGTTACTATGCGCCCAAGCACGATCGAGGATTGGCGTTTAACGATCCAACACTAGATATTGATTGGCAGTTGCCGTCGCAACAGTTACAACTGTCAGCAAAGGATCAATCTCAGCCCACTCTGAACAATGCCAAAGAA
>Ga0255772_10001983_pt1 | contig 20118 bp, 19 predicted proteins | sample 071ome_34_FD_179970 | JGI IMG/M metagenome (GOLD analysis project Ga0255772, IMG submission 179970) | Coastal salt marsh microbial communities from the Groves Creek Marsh, Skidaway Island, Georgia - 071411BT metaG (version 2) | ecosystem: Environmental > Aquatic > Marine > Intertidal zone >...
GATGTAATTAATAAAAAAAGAGATAATAATATTCTTATTGAAAATTTCATTTATTGATTTGAAGGGTTTGTTGATTAGATTTAATTTTAAATGATTTTCTGTGATATTTTGTTATGCCAAATTTTGTTATCATACTTAAATGAAATTTTGTACCATATCCTTTATTTTTTATCCAATTATATTCGGGGAACTTTAAATGTAAATTAGACATATATTCATCTCTATATGTTTTAGCTAATATTGATGCTGCAGCAATATTCTGATACTTTTGATCACCTTTAATTATACACTGATATTCAATTTCTTTATATGGCTGAAATATATTACCATCAACTAAAATAAAATCTGGTTCAATATTTAAATTTTCTATACACTGATGCATTGCTTTAAAAGTAGAATTTAAGATATTATTATTATCTATGTGAGAAGAGTTTACAAATGCAACCGAATATGCCAATGCATTTTTTTCAATAAATTTTTTAAGTTCTAATCTTTTAATTGGGGATAATTTTTTAGAATCATTAATATCGTTGTTTTTAAAATTTTTTCCTAGAATAACTGCAGCAGCTGTTACAGGTCCAGCAAGGCTTCCTCTTCCGGCTTCATCAATTCCTGCTTCATGTTTAAATTCGGAAAACTTATTCATTAACATTTTAACAAAATCAAATTTTAAAAGAAATATTACCTTAGTATGAAATTACAAAATAGATGCAGAAGATTTTTCTGGTATTAACTTTTTTTTTACTAACATCTAATTTATTTTCTCAATCAGAAGAAGATATTGATGGAAAGCCAAAAGCCCAAAAAGAGGAATTAAAAGAAAATTCTGAAAAAAAAGATTTTTTAAACTTGAATGAATATAAAATCTTCTATTTAAATGGAGACTATGAAATTGTTGATACTTCATTAACTATTAATAAATATTATAAGTTTAACTTTTTAAGGAAAGATCAGTTTGAGCTATTATCATTTGCTAATTCAGGTCATACATATAATAAACTTTCCTATGATTTAATTAAAGAATCAAAATTGCCTGACGTTGGAGCATTAGCTAAACATTTTCAGTATTTTGAAATAGAAGATATTGGTTATTATGAAGTAGCTACTCCATTTACTGAAATTATGGCAAAATCTACATTTGAACAAGGACAAATATTAGACTTCCTGGTTTCTGTAAATCTTTCTCCTTTTTATAATTTTACAATAGCTCATAAGGGTTATAAATCTCTTGGTAAATATCAAAATACTAGATCAAGAGGAAATCAATTTAGATTTTCTTCAAACTTCAAATCTAAAAAAGACTTGACTAATTGGAAGTTTCATATTACTTCTCAAAATATTTTTAATCAAGAAAATGGTGGACTTACACCCGATGATATATATTTTTTCGAACAAGCTCCAGATTATTTTGAATTAGATAATTCAGGAAATCAAATCTTGCTTGATGATGGTTCATACAAAATGGTTTATTATGATGGATATCTTGATAGATCAAGATTAAATGGATTTCTTCTCTCTGAAAGTAGTATGTATTCAAAAAGATTTTTCTCAGACCTAAGACATAAAATTATTTATAATAAAGATAAGGATAAAGATGTATTAACTCTTGCATATCAATTTACTCATGAATACAAAAAATTTGAGTATAATGATAATTACAATAGACCTTTTTTTGGAGAATTTATAGTTAAAGCTATAAGGGATCAATCAAGATTTATTAAACAAGAAAATAAATTATTAGCACTTTTAAATTTAAATAATCTTGGTAAATTTAGCTTTAGTTTAAGTAATATTTCTTGGTTAAATTCTTTTAAATTATATGAGGAATTAACTTACGAAATTCCATTTGAAATTGATCCTAATCAACAGATATTAACTGCAACTTTTAAAAAAGATGTAAGAGATTATAGCATAGATTTCTATACTACAAAGTCATTTAAAAATAATTTTTTCAAAAACCAATCTTCATTAAAAATAATTGGAGAACCTTTAAAAAATTTAAAATTTGTTTTATCGGGAAATATAATTGAGAACTCTCCAAACTTTAATTATATATTTTATAGAAGTGCTTATGAAAATTACAATTGGTACAATGATAACTTAAAAAACATAAAAGTCAGTAATGCATATTTATCTCTGTCTTTAAAGGAATTAATTAATATCTCAGGAGAATATAGTCAAATTGAAAACTATACATTTTTTAAAGAGACAACAAATCAATTAAATGGAGAGATTGATAGAATGAGAATTGTTTCTGTAGATCAAAGAAATTCTCGAATAAATTATTTAAGAGTTAAATTAAAAAGTAATATTGGCATAAATAAGTTTAATTTAATAAATACTGCGATGTATCAGAAAACAGATCAGGAATTGAATGAAATTAGTGATCAACTGACATTGAATGTTCCTGAATGGATAGTAAGAAGTACTATGATGTTTTCAACTAACGTATTTAATAATTCACTATATATTCAAACTGGGCTTACATTTAATTATTTTACTAAATATTTTGCAGACTATTATAATCCCTTAATTTCTGAATTTGTTACACAAAATTATAAGCAAATAGGAGAATATCCTAGATTTGATTTTTTCTTTAATGCAAAAATTCAACAAACAAGAGTATATATTTCAGTTGAACACTTAAATAGTTCATTTACAGGTTATGATTACTATTCTGATCCATTTAACCCATATAGGGATATGTCAGTAAGATTGGGATTAGTATGGAATTTTTTCCAATAAAAAATGAAAATTTTTTATGTAATAGGAGTAATGTCAGGAACTTCACTAGATGGAGTAGATCTAGTATATGTTAAGTTTATACAAGATGAAAAATGGAGTTTTGAGATAATTAACTCAAAAACATATAAATATGAGGATTCTGTTAGTAAATTATTGACCAAAATATCTGAAAAGAGCCTTGAAGAGATAAAACATATTGATAGAGAATATTCAAAGAAACTTGCAGATATAATTAAGAGATTCATTTTTGAGTTTTCGATTAAAAATATTCATTTTGTTAGTTCTCATGGACATACTGCAATTCATGATCCTTCTAATTCAATTACATATCAAATTGGAAATCTGCCAATTATATCTCAAGAAATTAATCAGAATGTAATTTGTGACTTTAGAGCTCAAGATATAGAACTCGGAGGTCAGGGAGCTCCTCTAGTTCCTGTTGGTGAAAAGTATTTATTTCATGAATATGATTCATTTATAAATCTTGGTGGATTTGCCAATATTTCAAAGTATGAAAGTGAAAAGTTAATAGCCTACGACATATGTCCTGTTAATATTGTTCTAAATGATTTATCAAAAAAAATTGGAAAAGATTATGATAATAGGGGAGCTATAGCTTCATCGGGAAAACTTATTTTAAATCTTTATAAGGAATTAGAAGAATTAGAATACTATCAAATAAACCCACCAAAGTCACTAGGTATTGAATGGGTAAATAAGAAAATAATTCCATTAATTAATAACTATAATGATTATAAAATTGAAGATTTATTAAACACATTATCTAACCACATTGCAAATCAGGTTTCAAATAATTTAAAAGACTTAGATAAAGTGTTTATTACAGGTGGAGGCGCTTATAATGATTATTTAATTAATGTTATTAACTCAAAAACAAATTGTGAAATCATAATACCATCTAATAATATAATAGAATTTAAAGAGGCTTTAATCTTTGCTTTTCTAGGAGTTTTAAGATACTTGAATATTAATAATTGTTATTCTTCTGTAACAGGAGCATCAAAAGATCATTGTTCTGGAAAGATTTATTTGACTTAACTTTGATTTTTTTAATAAATTAGTAGTTTACCTTAAATCAACTTATGAAAAAAACATACCTACTTATTTTATCTCTAATATCTCTCAATATATGTGCTCAAAATATTTCATGGCAGAATGTTAATCTTAATGTTCCATATGAGAACACTGATTCCGTTTATAATCTAATAGATGGATTCTACTCAAATATTCAAATACCTGAGGGTGTAAGAGTTTCTTTATGGAGTATTGAATATAAAGGTTCTAGTGAAAAAGCTACTCATTTATTAAATTTTGCTGGTTCCAAAGAAGCACTTGCTGAATTTGAATCTAGAAAATTAACTCCAGAATGGGATGCTTATGTATCAAAATTAAATTCTTTAACAAGTAGGGATGGATTTTCTGTTACAGCAGGTGTGACTCTTGTTAGATACAATTTAGATAAATGGCAACAGCCAATTGCCCAATCACACCAATGGAAGGTAAAAGACCCGGTTAAATTTTTAACAGCTTTTGCTAACTTAATGTCTGTATTTAATGATATGTCTGGATATGTTTCAATTGGTCAAACCACTCATGGAGTTGAAAATGGTGAAACTCATTATATATATGTAACTTATCCAGATTTAATATCTGCATTGGATTTTGGAAATGCTCAGAATAAAGATCAAGCAGATGCAATTTCCAAATGGATAGAGGATACAAAAGGTGAAGAATATACTAGAAGTATAACAAGGGTTATGCTTCAATCATGGGAATAAATTTTAAATAAATGGAAACAATATTATTAGGAATATTTATTCTAGGTTATTTTGCAATAACACTAGAGCATAGTTTAAAAATTGATAAGCTTATACCAGCTTTGGCAATGATGGTTTTTTTATGGGCATTAATTGCAATATTTAATATACCGGTATTTGAAGTTGATACAGAGTTACGGGAACTAATACCAACAAAAATAAAAAAGATAATGGCATATCATTTATCTCATACTTCAGAGATTTTAATCTTCCTTTTAGGAGCAATGACTATAGTTGAGATTATTGATTACTACAATGGTTTTGAAAAAATTAAATCATTTATTAAAACTAAATCAAAGAAAAAACTATTATGGATTTTTTCAATATTAGCATTTATATTGTCTGCCATAATTGATAATTTGACTGCTACTATTGTACTAATTACAATTCTTCAAAAAATTATTAGAGATAAAAATTTGAGATTATGGTTTGCTGGATTAATTGTAATAGCAGCAAATGCTGGAGGAGCTTGGTCGCCAATTGGAGATGTAACCACAACAATGTTATGGATAGCTGAAAAAGTTACAGTTCCAATGTTATTTTATTATGTGTTTATTCCTTCTTTAGTATGTATGGTAGTTCCAGTCTATATTGCTTCTTTTCTTAAACCTTTTAAAGGAAATTTAGATAACATAGATAATGATGAAAGCAGTATAACTAAAATAGGTACAATAATGTTATGGTTAGGATTATCGGCTATTCTTTTTGTGCCATTTTTTAAAGTTTTTACTGGTCTCCAACCTTATGTTGGTATGATGCTTTCACTTTCTATTGTTGCAACATTTGCAGAAATATACAGTGGCACTAAATTTAACATTAGTAATCCTAATCAAACTAGTATTATGCATAGTAAGAGTCCTGTTCATTCTGCATTAACAAAGATCGAACTTCCTAGTATTTTATTCTTTTTAGGAATTTTAATGGCAGTAGCAGCTTTAGAATCAATAGGATATTTATTTGAATTTGCTCAATATCTAGAAACTGTTATTCCTGATATTAGAATAGTTGCAGGATTTTTAGGTTTAGGTTCAGCAGTAATTGACAATGTTCCTTTAGTAGCTGCCTCGATAGGTATGTTCTCCCAACCAGTTGATGATTCTTTATGGCATTTAATTGCATATGCAGCCGGTACAGGAGGTAGTGTACTCGTAATTGGTTCTGCAGCTGGAGTTGTAGCAATGGGTATGGAAAAAATTGAGTTTTTCTGGTATCTTAAAAACATAGGTTGGTTAGCATTCCTTGGATTCCTTGCAGGATTTTTAACATTTGTTTTATTTGAAGCATATATTTTTTAATCACTAATATTGAATTATAAGAAAGCTGAGAATTGGATTTTAAATCGATTACCATTTTATCAATTTCAAGGTTTAAAAGCATATAAACCTGGTCTTGATAATATAAGATCTTTTGTTGAACATCTCAATCTTAATATTAAAGATATTAAGCTAATTCATATTGGAGGTACAAATGGAAAGGGAAGTACTTGTGCATATTTATCATCAATAATTCAAGAGTCAGGATATAAGGTAGGAACATTCACTTCACCTCATTTTTTTGATTATAGAGAGAGAATTAAAATAAATAATAATAAAATCGAAAAGGGTTTTATCTCAAAGTTTATTTCAACTTATCGTGATATAATTGAAAAATTAGAACTTACTTTTTTTGAGCTTTCATTTGGTATGTCTCTATGTTATTATATTGAAAAAAATGTTGACTATGCGGTTATCGAAGTAGGCCTAGGTGGAAGATTAGATGCTACAAACATCATCAATCCAATTTTGTCTGTAATTACAAATATTTCATATGATCATACAGAAATATTGGGTAATACTTTAGAAAAAATTGCATTGGAAAAAGCTGGAATAATAAAAAAAAATACCAAAGTAATAATTGGGGAAAGAGATAAAAGCACAGAAAATGTTTTTATTGAAATAGCAAATAAAAAATTTTCAGAAATAATTTTTGCATCTGATTATAAATCAAAATTTGAAAACTCAGACATAGAATATTTCAATAAAAACATAAATACAGTTGTACAAATTTGTAAGAATTTAAATGACAAAAAGATAAATGAAAATAGTATAGAAAAAGGTATTTTAAATATTAATGTAAATACTGATTTTTATGGTAGGTGGACAATATTAAATGATAACCCAAAAATTATTTTTGATTGCGCACATAATGAGTCAGGTTTTATTCATTTATCTAAACATTTAAGTTTATTAAAATATGATAAACTATTTTTTATATTAAGTTTTGTTAAAGGAAAAAATGTAAAAAAATTAGTTAGTTATCTTCCAGCCAAATCTTTAATATATTTCACTTCTTCAAATATGTCCAGGTCAATGGATCATGATGAGATTGAAGAAAGTATGGGAGAAAACATTAATTTTGACATTAATCCAAGTAGGATTTATAGTAATATATTAAGCCAGGCTTCCCCAAATGATTTAATTGTTATAACTGGAAGTAATTATATTGCAAAAGAAATTTTTCATGAAAAATAGATTTTTATTTTTTTTATTCTTACTGTTTAATAGCTCATTAGCTTTTTCTCAAATTACAACTGATAGACCAGATCAAACAGAATCTGCTTTAGTTTTATCCTTAGGTCAAATTCAAATTGAATCAGGTATTTCATTCGAAGACTCTCAATCTAATATTAATACTCTTTTTAGAATTGGTATAATTGAAGGAATTGAAATAAGGCTTAATAGTAACTATTTAATAAATGATGAGTTATCATTCATGAAAAAATCATCATTTAGTGATTTTGAGGTAGGAGCTAAGTTTAAAATTTTTAATAAAACCTCTAAAAATACTAAAGTTGCTTTTCTATCTCACCTTTCAATTCCAACAGCTAATGAAGTATTTTCTAATAATGCCTATGGTCTTCTAAGTAGAGTAAATGTATCACATGACCTAAATAGTGAATCTCAAATTGGGTATAATATAGGATATAATAAATATGAAAAAATGGATGGAAAATTCATTTATACAATTGTCTACGGAAGAAATTTGGGTTCTTTTGGAGTCTTTTTTGAAATCTTTGGTGATGAATCTAAAAATAATTCGAATATTAATTTTGACTCAGGTATTACATACCTCTTAGATAATAAAAAACAACTTGATATATCAATAGGTAAAGGCCTGAACAATGATATGTTATATGTGTCTGGGGGTATTAGCATTAATATTGACTAGATGAACCTATAGAAATCCAATTAGTCTAGGTGTATTTTTTTTATAATCCTTATAGCTATTAAGATTACCCCATTTTTTATCTCCATTATATTCCAATATTCTAATTCCGCTTACATAAACTAATAATAAATATGTAAATAAAGGAGAGATTAAAGTTGCTAATTCCAATCCTTCCAAAGATGATAAAGATATTATTGAGATACCTAACCATAACAAAATTTCACCTAAATAATTTGGATGTCTAGATAACTTCCACAGCCCAGAATTTATAAACTTGTCTTTGTTTTCAGGATTACTTCTAAATTTGGTTTTTTGATTGTCTGCAATAATTTCCAAAATAAAACCAATTAAAAAAATAGCTAATCCAAAATAGAAGTAATTATTTATAATTATTCCTTTAGCAACTCCAGCTAATGCGCATGCAGAACATAAAGAAACCCACATTCCTTGAAGAGTCCATGTCATAAAAAATCTTGTTGGAGATTTCTTAATCTCACGAAATCTAATATCTTCTCCTGCTTTTTTTATTCTAATAAATAAAAAGGTACCAAGTCTTAATGCCCAAATAATGATTATGATTGAAAGTATTATGTTTCCAATATTCAGAAATAATGGATCATAATTATTAAGAAAACAATAGCTTACAACTGAAATGTAAGTAATGCTTCCTGATATATCATAAAACTTTTCAGTTTGAAGAAGATATGCTGGTACAAAAAGTATCCATTGAATAATAAAAGCAAGCAAAACAGCATTTTTTACTACTTCTATTCCAGTTAGATATGCTATTGAATAAGAGAAAAAAAATGCAATAGCAGAAAACAATAATTCTTTTATAGATTGTTTGATATTGCAATATAAAAAAAAACTTATATTTGCCCCTCTAGGGCGCTTAGCTCAGTTGGTTTAGAGCACTTGGTTTACACCCAAGGGGTCGGGGGTTCGAATCCCTCAGCGCCCACTATTTAAAATCTAACATAATCACGATTGATGATTATTTTTCCTTTAAATTTCTTATATTTTAATAACTAATTGTTTTTTAACTTAACGTCTTAGTTTATATTAAAAATCAATAATTCTTTATTCATGAAAAAAATCTTAATTATATTTTTTATTACTGTTAATGTTTATTCTCAATCTTCTAATCTTTTTGAACCAATTGATGTTTTTGATCTTGAATATGTCTCAAACACTGAAATATCTCCAAATGGAAATAGGATTCTATACCAAAGAAACTTTAATGACATAATGACTGATGAAAGTTTTTCAAATATTTGGCTTATTAACTTTGATGGTTCTGAGAATAGACCTATTACAACTGGAAATTTTAAAGATAATTCACCTAAATGGTCAAATAAAGGAGATAAGTTTGTTTTTAAGTCCAATAGAGAGGGAAAGCAACAAATCTATCTATTTAATATAGCTAATAACTCTATTCAAAAATTAACAAACTTTCAATATTCAATTAGCTCAATCAAATGGTCACCTGATGATAGTTATCTTTTATTCTCTTCATTTATTGATGACAAAAGAGATAAATTAATTAAAATGCCAGAAAAACCGAAAGGAGCAAAATGGAATGATCCTCCAGTTGAAATAACAGATTTAAATTACAGATATGATGGATCTGGATATAGAAAACCTGGGGAAACACAATTTTTTACAGTTCCAATTACTGGAGGAACTCCAAGACAAATTAGTAATATTCCAGCTGAAAAAAGAGCATTTCAAGGTGAATGGATTGACAATAATACTATTGTTTTTTCAGCTAATTTAAATGAAGACTCTGATTACAATACTAACAATACTGAAATTTATACTTTAGACATTAACTCTGGAATACAAAAACCTTTAACTAGTAGAGTGGGGCCTGATAATAGCCCTAAGGTATCAAATGATAATTCCTTAATTGCATACCTAGGTTATGATGATGAGTACTTAAGCTATCAGCAGAATTCTATTTACATAATGAGAATTGATGGATCTGAAAAGTATAAAATTGAGTTAGATCTTGATAGAAATATTTCAAATATATACTGGTCAGGAGATGACAAAAAAATATTTTTTCAATATGATGACAATGGAATAACCAAAATTGGATCAACAACTTTAGATGGAAAATTAGATTTTATCATTGACGAAGTCGGTGGATTATCTTTCTCTAGACCATACAGTGGAGGCTTTTTTAGCTTATCCAAAAATGACAGATACTCATTCACGTATGGAACAGTTTATAATCCTGCAGACTTGGCAGTAGGTTATAAGGGATCTAAAAATAGATTGACAAACCTAAATAAGGATCTCTTTGACTATAAAAAATTAGGAAATGTAGAAGAAATGTGGTATAAATCTTCTTTTGACGGTGAAATGATTCAAGGCTGGATTGTTAAGCCACCAAATTTTGATGACTCAAAAAAGTATCCACTTATTTTAGAAATACATGGTGGACCTCATACTAATTATGGATTTCATTTTTCATCTGAGGTTCAGCTATTTGCATCCAAGGGTTATGTAGTACTTTATACAAACCCAAGAGGTAGCACTAGTTATGGAAAAGAGTTTGCCAATTTAATCCATCACAATTATCCAAGTCAAGATTATGATGATTTAATTTCAGGTGTGGATAATTTGATAGAAAGAGGTTACATTGACGAGAATAACTTATTTGTAACAGGAGGAAGCGGTGGAGGAGTATTAACATCCTGGATTATTGGAAAAACAGATAGATTTGCTGCGGCTGTTGTTGCAAAGCCAGTAATTAACTGGTATAGCTTTGTTTTGTACGCAGACAATATTGGATATTTTTACAAATATTGGTTCAAGGATCTTCCATGGGTTGATCCAGAAAGCTACCTTAAAAGATCTCCAATAAGTTATGTTGGGAATGTAAAAACTCCAACAATGGTTCTTACCGGAGAAAAAGATTATAGAACACCAATGGCTGAAAGCGAACAGTTTTATGCTGGTTTAAAACTTAATAAAGTTGAGTCAATGCTTGTAAGAATTCCTAATGCAAGCCATGGAATTGCATCAAAGCCTAGTAATCTTATTGCAAAGGTAAATGCTATAATTTCCTGGTTTGAGAAATATAAAAAATGAAAATACTTTTAACTGGCTCATCTAAGGGAATCGGATATGATATAGCTAAAACCCTCATTAGAGAAGGTCATGATATTGCTCTTCATTACAACAAAAACAAGTCACCCCTAAATATTTTAATAGAAAATTCTAAAACAAACTCTTTTACAATCCAATCAGATTTATCTGATTCCATTCAAGTCAAAGATCTAGTAAATAATACAATTGATAAGTTATCATTTCCTGACTGTATTATTAATAATGCAGGAATAGCAGAATCGGCGGATATATCAATAGACTTTGAGAAATGGAATGAGTTATTTGATAGAACAATTGATGTTAATCTTAAAGCACCTTCACTTATTTTTAAAGAATTAATAAAGTATAAAAGAGCAAATAAAATAAAATCTAGATTGAGATTTATTAATATTGCTTCAAGAGCTGCATTTAGGGGTGAGCAAGAGGATTATATTTCTTACGCATGTTCTAAGGGAGGAATGATTTCGCTTACTAAAACTATGTCAAGATCTTTTGGAGAAACTGACAATATTGTAGCAATTAGTATTGCCCCTGGATTTGTTAGAACTGAAATGGCTCAAAGTTTTATTGATAAGCATGGAGAAGATGTTGTAAAACAAGGTATTACTCTTGATAGGCTTACAGAGCCTAAGGATATATCACCATTAGTATCACTAATAGTTTCTGGTAAAATGGATCATTCAACAGGATCTACAATAGATGTAAACGGTGGAAGCTTTCTTAGATAAATTTATATTTAACATTGGATTTAATCTAGTGAAACAATATAATTAGACAATAAGTTTTTATACTTTAAAAAATTAAACCCTCTATTTATGGAGGGTTTTTTTTTAAATTGCACAAAATCATTAAAATGAAAAAAAAATACATCTTATCTATTGACGCTGGAACAACAAGCTCAAGAGCAATTCTTTTTAATAAAAATGCTAAGGTAATTGAAATTGCTCAATATGAGTTCAATCAATTTTTTCCAAAGGAAGGATGGGTAGAACATGATGCTATTGAAATATGGAATACACAACTAAAGGCTATAAAAGATGTAATTAGTAAATCAAAAATTGATCCTAAAGAAATAGACTCGATTGGTATTACAAATCAAAGAGAAACAACAATAATTTGGGATAAGCAAACAGGAAAACCAGTTTATAATGCAATTGTATGGCAGGATAGAAGGACTGCAAGTTTTTGTGATGAATTAATTGAAAAAAATAAAACCTCTTTGATTCAACAAAAAACAGGTCTTGTCATAGATGCTTATTTTTCAGGAACAAAAATTAAATGGATTCTTGATAATAATAAAGAGTTAAGAGAAAAAGCAGATGAAAATAAATTGTTGTTTGGAACTGTAGATACATGGTTAATTTGGAATCTAACAAATGGAAAGTCCCATATTACTGATCCCTCAAATGCAAGTAGAACTCTGTTATACAATATAAAAGATGATAAATGGGATGAAGTCTTACTAGAACTATTTGATGTTCCAGAAAACATATTACCTATCGTTGTTGATTCATCTTCAGTATCTGCTAATATTGATAAAGAAATTCTAGGTGTAGAGATTCCAATTTCAGGAATTGCAGGTGATCAACAGGCAGCACTATTTGGTCAATTATGTATTAATGAAGGTGATATCAAAAACACTTATGGTACAGGTTGTTTTTGTATGATGAACACAGGAGAAAATTTTGTAATGTCAAAAAACAAAATGCTTTCAACAATTGCATGGAGAATTAATGGAGAAATTACATATGCACTTGAGGGGAGTGTCTTCGTCGCAGGAGCCTTGATTCAATGGCTACGTGATAAACTTGGAATTATAAAATCATCTCCTGAAGTTGAAGAGTTGGCCAAAACAGTTAATGACAATGGAGGTTTAACATTTGTTCCAGCATTATCTGGACTGGCTGCTCCATATTGGGATCCATACGTTCAAGGAACAATTTTTGGAATAACAAGAGGTACTGAAAATGGTCATATAGCTAGAGCAGCTCTAGAATCTATTGCACTAAGAACAAGAGATATAGTTATTGAAATGGAAAAAGATGCTGGAATAAAATTTAAAGATTTAAAAGTTGACGGTGGTGCCAGCAATAATAACTTATTAATGCAAATCCAAGCAAATTTACTTAGTACAAATGTTGTTAGACCAAAAACAACTGAAACTACTGCTTTAGGTGTTGCTTTTCTTGCAGGACTGGCGACAGGTTTTTGGAAAGAGATATCAGATTTAAAAAAACTATGGATAGAGGATATGTCTTTTCATCCAGATACAAGTTTTAAGTCAAATGATATTATAGAACTTTGGCAAAATAGAATTACGAAACTACTCAAGGTTAATGAATAGATCAGATTCTTTAGATAAGTTAAATAAAGTTAGTCAATGGGATATAATCATAATTGGAGGAGGAGCCTCTGGTCTAGGAATAGCTGTTGATGCATCAAAAAGGGGATATAAAACTTTACTTTTAGAAAAGTATGATTTTGGAAAAGGTACTTCATCTAGAAGTACAAAGCTTATTCATGGAGGTGTTAGATATCTTCAAAATGGTGATATAACTCTTGTAATTGAATCTTTAAAAGAGAGAGGAATTTTAAAGAGAAATGCACCTCATCTAGTTCGAGATTTAAGCTTTGTAATTCCATCATATGACTGGTGGTCTAATCCTTTCTATGGTATAGGTATGAAAATTTATGATTTGATGGCTGGAAACTTAGGCTTAGGAAAATCAATTATGATTTCAAAAGATGAGACTCTTGAATTAATTCCCAATGTTAGCAAAAAAGGATTAAGGGGAGGTGTCATTTATCATGATGGACAATTTGATGACTCAAGAATGGCAATTACTCTTGCACTAACTGCAAATTCAAAAAAAACTGCTTTATTAAATTACTGCAGTGTTGAGAAACTTTTAAAGGATGAAGATGAAGTAATAGGTCTAGAATTCCAGGATACTATAAACTCAAAAAAATATAAGATCAAAAGTAAAGTTGTTATTAATGCTACTGGAGTATTTGCAGAAGAAATTATCAGGATGGATCAACCAAATATTGATAAAATGATTCAACCAAGTCAGGGAGTTCACATAGTTTTAGAAAAAAAATTCTTAAAAAGTAAACATGCAATTTTAATACCACAAACTTCTGACGGTAGAGTTTTATTTGCAGTGCCATGGAAAGATTATGTTGTTGTTGGAACAACAGATACTCATGTTAAAACAGCAAGTATTGAACCAAAACCACTAAAAGATGAAATTGATTTTATATTAAAGAACGCTAGTAAATATATGACCTTAAAGCCTAAGAGGTCTGATATAAAATCAATATTTGCAGGCCTAAGGCCTTTAGCAGCAACATCAAACAAGAAATCAACAAAGGAAGTCTCTAGAAGTCATAAGATAGATATTGCGCCATCAGGATTAATTAGTGTTCTTGGAGGTAAGTGGACAACTTACAGAAAAATTGCAGAAGATGCAATTGATGCTGCAATTTCAATTAATAGATTGAAAAAGAAGAAATGTAAAACAGAAAAGATAAAACTAGTTGGATTTAAGAAAAAAGTTGATTGGAATGACCCAATGCATGTTTATGGATCTTTTAAGAGAAAAGTTCAATCTCTTGGTGGATTAGATGATAATAGATCCCTATCTAAAAAGTTTCATATAACAAATAATATTATTGAGTGGTCAATTCTACACGAAATGGCACTTACACTTGAAGATGTTTTAGCGAGGAGAACAAGATGTATTTTTCTAGACGCAAAAGAGTCTAAAAGAATTGCTCCAAAGGTGGCAGATAAAATGGCTGAGTTTTTAGACAAGGATCAAAAGTGGATTGACGAAGAGTTAAAAAATTTTAATAAATTCATCAAAAATTATATAGTATGATAAGTCCTTATATTGCTGAGTTTGTAGGAACTGCAATTTTACTTCTTTTAGGATCTGGAATTGTAGCAAATGTTAGCCTTTCAAAAACTAAAGGTTTTGATCAAACACCTTTAATCACAATTACTACAGCATGGGGTTTTGCTGTCTTTGTCGCAGCATATATTACAGGACAATTTAGCGGAGCTCATCTTAATCCAGCTGTAACTATTGGTCTTTTAGTTGCTGGTAAATTTTCATCTGAATTAGCTGTTGGATATATTATAGCACAGATATTAGGTGCAATGCTGGGCAGTTGGCTAACTTATATATTTTACATCGACCATTATAGGGCTACAAAAAATGAAGCTACTGTAATGGGCTCATTTTGTACTTCTCCAGCGATAAGAAATTTTAAGAATAATTTTTTTAGTGAGTTTCTTGCAACATTTATGTTAATATTTGGAATATTATATATAGTTGAACCAAATATAATAGTTGAAGGATTAGATGCTAATTTTGGTATTGGATCACTTGGTGCCCTTCCGGTTGGTATATTAGTTTGGGTTATAGGTTTAAGCTTGGGTGGTACTACAGGTTATGCAATTAATCCAGCAAGGGATTTAGGACCAAGAATTGTGTATCAGTTAATACCCAGGAAAAATAAAATTTCAGATTGGGCTTATAGTTGGGTCCCTGTTTTAGGTCCTTCACTAGGTGCTGTTGCAGCAGGCTTATTATATGTATATTTCAGTTAGATGAGAGACAATAAAAAGATAGCACTAATAACTGGAGCAACTTCAGGAATTGGGGAATCAACGGCATATGAATTAGCCAATAAATATTCATTGATTCTATGTGGAAGAAATAAAGAAAAACTTGATAAACTAGAGGAGAATCTATCATCAACAACAAAAGTCATAACTCTCGAATTTGATGTAAGGAACCATCAAGAAGTTTCTGAAAAAATTTCATCACTAGATAATTCATGGAAGAAAATTGAACTTCTTATCAATAATGCTGGTAATGCACATGGACTTGATTTTATTTATGAAGGAGATATTGAGGATTGGGATATGATGATAGATACTAATGTAAAAGGGTTACTATATGTTACAAAATATGTGTTAGATTCTATGATCAAAAATAATAGCGGACACATAATTAATATAGGTTCAATTGCTGGAAAAGAAGTATACCCTAAAGGAAATATTTACTGTGCTTCAAAATTTGCTGTAGATGCAATATCTCAGGGCATGCGAATTGACTTAAATAAATATAATATTAAAGTTTCACAGGTAAACCCTGGTCTTGTTGAGACTAATTTCTCAATGGTTAGATTTAAAAATGATAAAAATAGATCTAAATCCGTATATGAAGGATTAAACCCTTTGATTGGAGATGATATTGCCAAGGTCATATCATTTATTGTAAACTGCCCAGATAATGTTAACATAAGTGACTTAACAGTCCTTGCAAAATCTCAGGCATCATCTACAGTATTAAATAGAAAATAGTGCATAGAAATATATTATTACTAATATTTACTACTTTTTTAGGTTCTTGTCTTTCTAATAAGGATGTAATAGTAGTAGGGCATAGAGGCGCTATGGGACACGCTTTAGAAAACACTGTTGAGTCAGTCAAAAAAGCAATTGAGCTAAATGTTGATGGAATCGAAATTGATGTATTCAAATCAAAAACTGGAGAGTTGGTAGTTTACCATGATCCATTTTTAACTCGGTTATCAAATTCAAATGCATTTATTGAGCAAATTTCTTTAGACTCAATTAAAAAAGTAAAATTAGTAGGAGGATTATCCATACCAACACTAAATGAGATAATAGATATAATTCCTGAAAATATATTTTTAAATATTGAGCTTAAAGGAAAAAATACTGCACTTGGGACTAATAAAATTTTAACTGAACATATAAGGAAGTTTAATCTTCCTCCCTCAAAATTTATTATATCAAGTTTTAGATGGGATGAGTTGATAAACTTTAGAAATGCTAATAAGGATGTTCCAATTGCAATATTAGTAGATTCATTATATAAAATTGATGATGCAATTAAATTAGCAAGAAAAATTAATGCTATTGCTTTAAACCCAAATAATAAATTTTTAACAAAGCAAATAGTAAAAAAGATTCAGTCTAATAATATTCAAGTTCATCCCTACACAATTAATGATCCTTCAAATATAAAGAGGATGAAATCAATGGGAGTTGATGCAATTATTACTGACTATCCAGAAAGAATAAATAAATAATTATGAAAATAACTTTTTTAGGTCATGCTACATTAGAGATAAAAATTAATGAATTCTCAATTATTGTTGATCCATTTATTTCCGGAAATCCAATAGCATCAGATATTAATTTAGATGATTTAAAACCTGACTTTATATTGATCACTCATGCACATCAAGATCACACTTTAGATGTAGAAAAACTTGCAAAGCAAAATGATTCAGTTATAGTTTCTAATTTTGAAATCGTAAATCATTTCCAGAATAGAGGTCTAAAAGGCCACCCAATGAATCATGGTGGAAAATGGGATTTTCATTTTGGTGAAATAAAGTATGTAAATGCGATTCATACTTCTACTTTTCCAGATGGATCAAATGGAGGACAACCAGGAGGATTTATAATTTCTTCAAATAACAAGTCATTATATATAGCAGGGGATACTGCACTTACATATGATATGAAACTTATTCCACTTCAATATAAATTAGATCTTGCGATCCTTCCAATTGGAGATAATTTTACAATGGGTTACAAAGACGCAATAATTGCCTCAGACTTTTTAAAATGTAATAAAATTTTAGGATATCATTTTGATACGTTTGGTTTAATTGAAATTGATCAGGCTAAGGCAATTAACGAGTTTAAAAGAGTTAAAAAAGAACTCATAATCATTAAACCTATGGAACATATAACAATTTAACAATGAAAAAAATATATCTTATTTTATGTATACTGGGAACTATATTACCATATTATAATCTCTATAAATTTTTAGAGCTTAACAATTGGTCAATGGAAGGTTTCTGGGGACTGCTTTATGAAAATTATGCAGTATCTATGATTTCATATGACTTAAGTATTGCCGCACTTACTTTCCTAATATATATAATTTATACACATTGGTCTAAGCCAAAAAAAATATTTAAGTATTTATTACCTTTCTTTGTAGGCTTCTCTTTAGCATTACCATTTTATCTTTATGACACTTATGAGTCTAATTAGATAATTCTTTGGTTTTTATCATTATGCATGCACCTGCATTTATTAGCACTAATGAAACTGTGCCTATTAAGAAAAAATCAAGATTTTGGAATTTTCTTATTATAGCCTCTCCAAATACGCATAAACCAGAGCTAAAAATTAGAATACCTAAAGTTCCAACTATTGTATACTTATTTATCATCTTTTATTACATTTAAAACTAATTTATTCAAATTCAAATTTATGTCAACAGAAAGTTGGTTTTTTATTATTATAGGGCTAGTAATTTTTAATTACTTGTTCTCAAATATTTTAGATTATATAAATCATAAAAATTGGAAAGATGATATTCCAACTGAATTGAAAGACTTTTATGAAAAAGAAAAATATAAGAAAGCTAAAGATTACTCTATATCAAAAAATAAGATAGGCTTTCTTTCAAGTACTATAAGTTTCTTGTTAGTATTTTCTCTTTTAGTTTTTAATGGTTATGGTATAATTAACGATTTGGTTAGCAGTTTTGAATCAAGCTATATTAAATCGGGACTATTCTTTTTAACTTTATTCTTGATAAATACCCTAATTTCATTACCATTTTCATATTATAACACATTTGTAATTGAAGAAAAATTTGATTTTAATAAGACTACTAAAACAACTTTTTTTCTGGATATAATTAAGTCTTCTGTTCTATCCATTTTAATTGGAGGAGCTCTACTTTTTCTTGCACTATACCTTTATGATAAAATAAATCAAGGTTTTTGGCTATGGTTATGGATAGGTCTATCAATATTAATGATATTTATCAATATGTTTTATGCAGATTTGATTGTTCCAATATTCAACAAATTGACACCACTAGAAGATGGAGAATTAAGGAATAAGATAGAAGATTACTTAAAGAATGTTGGGTATTTACTAAAAAATATTTATGTGATTGATGGCTCAAAAAGATCAACAAAAGCAAATGCATTTTTTAGTGGTCTAGGTCCCAGAAAAACTATTGCATTGTATGACACTTTGATAGAGAAACATACTGAAAACGAATTGGTAGCCGTTCTTGCCCATGAGGTTGGTCATTTTAAGAAAAAACATATTTTTTCAGGTTTAGTATTCTCAATAATTCAAATTGGAATAATGACTTTTTTCTTTGAACTATGTTTAAGCCTTACTGAAATTTCTTTGGCATTAGGAGGCTCAGATATTTCTTTCCATCTTGGATTGATAGGATTTAGTATAGTTTTTTCTCCAATCTCAATGTTATCAGGAATTCTAATGAACTATATAAGTAGAAAAAATGAGTTTGAAGCAGATGCCTATGCAAAGCAAACCTTTAATGGAGAAGATTTAGCACTAGCATTAAAAAAACTATCTGTTGATAGCCTTTCTAATATCTACCCACATCCCTTGTATGTATTCTTTCATTACTCTCATCCTCCACTTATAAAAAGACTCAAAGCATTAAACTAAAACTATGAAAAGACGAAACTTTATTTTTGATATATTTAGTGTTGGTATAGTATCTGCTATGTCAACTAAATTAAGAGCTGTAAACTTAAATTTTACCCCTATGGTAAGATCAATATCAACTTGGAAAACAACTGAAGCAAATCAAAAAGCTGGTCAGATGCTAGATAAAGGTGAACATGCATTAGATGCTGCTGTCGCAGGTGTTGCAATCGAAGAAGAAAATCCAAAAAATACAACTGTTGGTTATGGTGGTGCTCCTGATAGAACTGGAAAAGTTACGCTTGATGCATGTGTTATGAATCACCTTGGAGATTGCGGTTCTGTTGTTGCTGTAGAAAATATAGTAAATGTTGCAAGATTAGCTAAAGATGTAATGGAAAAAACACCACACGTAATGTTATCAGGAAAAGGTGCTGAAGAATTTGCAATTTCTCAGGGATATAAAAAAACAGATTTATTAACTGATCAATCTAAAAAAGAATGGGAAGAGTGGTTAAAAGATCAAGATTATAGACCTATTATAAATATTGAGAATCATGATACAATTGGAATGTTATGTATTGATAAAAATAATAACTTATCTGGAGCATGTACAACAAGCGGATTAGCATATAAAATGAAGGGTAGAGTTGGGGATTCCCCTATTAT
>Ga0255772_10001986_pt1 | contig 20103 bp, 26 predicted proteins | sample 071ome_34_FD_179970 | JGI IMG/M metagenome (GOLD analysis project Ga0255772, IMG submission 179970) | Coastal salt marsh microbial communities from the Groves Creek Marsh, Skidaway Island, Georgia - 071411BT metaG (version 2) | ecosystem: Environmental > Aquatic > Marine > Intertidal zone >...
CATACTCATCAATGGGGATTGCTTTGACTTCACCCAGCATGGCATTTAATTTGCTTAGTTTGACTTTATCAAAATCCAACTTAATAGCACTTTCATTAATACCAAGTTGTTCCATGATTTCAGAACCATTGCCAAAGTCAACAACTTCAAATGTTGCTATGTCTCTGCTACCTCTGATGTGTAACTTACCGTCATTAATTCCTGCTTCTAAAATGTTTGTAGGTTTAAGGAATTCCAATATTCTGTTTGATTTGTCTTGTGCTTCTTCTTCAAGTCTTTGTTCTTCTGCTTGTTGTTCTGCTTCTAGTTTTTGTGCTTTCCAATCTTCAGGGCTCAAATAATTTTCAGGGTCTGATTGTACAAAACCGAAAAAGTTTTCTTTGTTAAATTCTAAATCTTCTTCACTTAATAATGTGGAAATATTCCAAGACATTTTGCCAGACAGTCTCTCCACTTCTTTAACAATATTGCTGACACCTTCAAAAACTTCTGGTGTTCTATCCATTTCAACAAAAACCATAAATCTGCCTTCTTGATTTGGGTTAGGTGATACTTCTACGTCTCTGATTTTTTCAACACTGTTATTTAAAAAGTGATACAAGTCCTTGCCTGAAGATTGCTCATTAAGATAAAAACCTAACACTAGTACATCTTTGGCTTCTCCTGTTTTAGGCTCAAATTCATCTATGCTGATTTCTTTAAAGATAGTATTGACTAAATCGTTTTCTCTGAGTGCCATTATAATTCACCTAAATCATTGTTAATTGGAGCCGCTGTGTTTTCATCATTTAATTTAACATCTTCCATATCAACATATTTGTTAGCATCAACTTCAACAACATCACTGGAAAACTCATCCACATAACGTCTTGGCATATCTATACTAACTACCCAAACAGGTTCGCTTTTTGTTTTTGCTTTGTATCTCTGACTGCCATCTGGTCTTATGTCAACATCAACATCGTCAAATGTTTTAACTTTTCTTGGAGTTACTAATGTATCTTTTTTATATTCCACCAGGCAATCTCTGGCCATCAATCTTTTAGCACCATCTGGATCTGGCATTGACTTATAAGGGTACATCAGTTTTACATTTACATAGTGTCTTTTTAATGTTGGTCCTTCCAACACTTCACCTTTTTGCCAGTTTTTAAAAGCATATAAGTCTATACTATCCAAAGTCTTTTCAAACTCCAATAGCATATCTAATAGACTGTTATTCTCTGATATTACTTTTATGCTGTCATTTAATATGTTTGCTGATATTGTCATCAAAAACTCCTGTTACAACTATTTATCAATTTTATAAACATAGTAGTTTTACTAATGAATCACAACACTAAGTAATATATGTAACTATGATTAACAACCATACAAAAAGTTGTAAACACAACACAACGTTCGACCGTGTAGGCCATTCTGCTTATCACGGTTTTTTTATGGCTATAAGGAGGCAACCATGTCTAGAAAGGCTAGAAAACAACATTGTAACAAATACAGAAAACAACAACAAGGAGGAGATTATTTGAGAGTAATACAGGGCGGAGCCCTACGACGACAGAGACAAAAGGAAGTAAACATTGTACCTCGCAACTTCCACCAAGATGACTTGCTTGGTTTATTAGAGGACAAAAATATCAACATAGTGTTTGCCATAGGACCAGCAGGAACGGGTAAGACACTGATCTCAACACTGGTAGGTATCAGAGCATTAATGCAAAACAAAATCAATAAAATGGTAGTAACAAGGCCAGCAGTAAGTGTGGACGAACAACATGGCTTTTTGCCAGGCACACTGCAGGAAAAGATGGCACCTTGGACACGACCTATATTTGATGTATTCGAAGAATACTATACGCCAGAGCAAATAGAATACATGCTGAACGACAACAAAGTTGAAATAGCACCATTGGCATATATGAGAGGTCGAACATTTAAGGACTCTTATATTATTGCAGATGAAATGCAAAATGCCACAGACAATCAAATGAAAATGTTACTCACAAGAATTGGTGAAGGCAGTAAGTTGGTTGTAACAGGTGACTTAAATCAACATGAAAGAGGTTATGAAAGTAATGGCTTGAGGTGTATTATGGAACGATTACAAACGGCAAATTCAGATAGAATTAAAATGGTAAACTTTGATAATCGTGATATAGAAAGACATCCTGTTGTAACAGAAGTATTAAAACTTTACAAAGATTTAACGTAGGCTTTTTTTCTTAAAATATAATTGTTTACATGATGTAAACGTTTTTCAGCAGAGCTATCTTTGATATAAAGAAGCCCGTTTGATTTTTTTAAGGAATCTTTATACTGTTGTTTTTCCAGTGGGTCAAAAAAATTGGAAACGCCTAAGGCTGTTCTACCTAAGGCTTCCCATCCATCTATTATGGGTATTCCTTTAGTAAGCAATTTATTACTTAGTTTTGCAGTGTGTATTTCTGCTATTTTATTATTCATATATTCTGTTTGCCATTGATATATGCCATCAATTTTTCCTGTAATTTTAAATCCGTATTTTTCAGGCTCTCTAGACATATCAGATGAATCTAAATCATGTGATCCATGATAATCTTGATGTCTATACAATATTAAATCATTGATTATTCCGCCATCTATAAGATTATTTTTAATCATGTGATCCCATACTTCATATACATGTTCTAACGGCTCAGGAGGTAAACCAATTATATAACCGCTACATACCCAGTGATGTGGATAATACTCTTTAAATTCTTTTAAAAATCTGTATGCTTCTTGATGCCTTATACCTTTTCTAATTTTTTTACTTGCTTCTCGATGCAATGTTTCTATGCCAAAAAAATGTCCCCAAAATCCAATATCATCTAATAGTTCAGCCTGTTGTGGTCTACCCATTAAAATATCAAATCTAGTAAAACCTGCCATTAATGGTTTGAAGTTTAGTTGATCTGTTGCCTGTTTCACATTCAATAATTTTTCATCATCTTCATTAAAAGTATCGTCTGCAACACTAAAGTACTTTACACCATATTTGTTATTTGCAGTATTAAAAAAATTATATAATTCTTCTGAACTTGCATCTCTTATATTTTTTGCATTTCTAAATTCATAATTACAAAAAGCACAATTAAATTTACATCCTAGTCTTGTCTCAAATGTTATTATATCATTATTATCCAAACAATAATCGTCATATAAAACAGGAACAACAGGAGTTTCTCTTATAATATGATCAGTTCTATTATAAACAGCAACACCATTTTCATTTGTTAATGTATTAGGGTAAGGGTCGTCTGGATATTCTAACCATCTTTCAAATAAATGTAAACTACGGCCTCTAAAAATAGCATCAGGAAGTATGTCACATTCCTTATCTAGAATAGCCAATGGTCCGCCAGTAAAAAATAAACTGTCAGGAAATACCTCTCTAAATTTTTTTATAAAATTATAAAATTTATTGTTCTTTTGCAATACATTTATATTGAATAAAGAACTAGCAAGTAGCACTGGTCGATTAACATTATTTTTTTCACACCATTTTATAATATAGGTCATTAAATCATTATTATCCCAGTCCCAAAAATAATCTAATACAGTTGCAGGGTATTCTTTTTGTATACACAAATGATGAAGCGCCATAGGCGCCAATGGTCGAATGATTTGACTTCGCTCGTTTGTTAAAAGATCATTATAAGTGCAATCTAAAATTATAGCACTATCTAAATAGGTGTTCATTACTGACTATTTAGTTGTAGTTCTATGAGTGTGGCCGCTAAATTAATTTCAGGGTCAGCACACAAACTACTTTTAGCCATGCCATTTCTTATTATAACTATTGCTTGGTCTTGTTGGATATCCGTTGTACCCCACAAGTCTAGATTACGATACATAAATTTATATATGTCATCATACTCTTCGGGTCTTGCTTGGCTACAAATCATTGTTCTTGCTTCTTTGTAGTTGCCAGCCTTAAATAATTCTATGGCACTCAACATCCAATCGCTCTGTGCTTGATCACCATCTTGTGGCTTCTGTAAAACACCCTCTACCACATTTTGTTGGACCAAGTTAATACTTTTACGCAAATCAGGATAAGTTGCTTGTACATAAGTATCCAGTGTGTCTAAGTCTACTTCTACACCTTCGTCAATACAAATTTGTGCTATTCTGGCAGTAAACTCTGTTACATCCAGTTTCTCAATGTGGAAGCCTTGACATCTGCTGTGTAGTGCTGGAATAATTCTCTGTGGATAATTACAAGTTAAAATGAATCTGCAACTTGTGTGATATGTCTCCATTATACCACGTAGTGCGGCCTGTCCGTTAGGTGTTATATAGTCTGCCTCATCCAGCAACACATATTTTAAATCACCAAAAGGCATTGTACTACTGAAATTCGTAATTTTATTTCTGATAGTGTCAACGTTGTTTTCGTTACTGGCATTAATTTCCAGTATATCCATGTTATCTACTTCAAGTTCCTGTAGTAAAACTTTTGCAAGTGTTGTCTTACCTGTACCAGGTGCACCACTGAATAACAAATGCGGTAAAGCACCTTCGCTTACCCAACCTGCTACCTGTTGCTTTTGTTTGCCGTCCCTAAAAACATATGATTGTATGTCAGTGGGTCTGTATTTTTCTGTCCAAAGTTCTTTCAATGTATTGTCCTTTCTGTGTCTTCTTCATCTATGACTAGTTCATAGCCTGATTCGCCTGTTATAAGTTCTTCCATTAGAAGTCTAAATTCTTCTTCTGGAATCTGGTCTTTTATTTTTCTTACTGCCACTGCTAACATAACACTGGCCGTTGATACTTCGTGTATGCCATCATAAACGTTGTCTTCTATAATGTCGTCTAATGTTTTAATTAGTTCCATTATCTTCTGATCTGTCAGTAACTGGTCCTTCTTCATCTTCTTTCCATACTTTTTGGTGCCATGCAAAACTACAATAAGCATCACAAAAAACATGTTGCTGGTCTGCTGTGAAGTATTTTACAGCATGTAAGTTTACTTGTTTACCACATTCACTACAAGGCATAGTTTATTATAACAATTTTTAGGCTTTTGTCAAGTGCTCAATAAAATATTGGCTGTTTGGTATTTTACTTGTTTCAAAGTATTTTATTAAATTATCTTTTTCAGCATCTTCAAGTTTAACAATATCCAATTGAGGAGGATAGGTACATGCCATAACTCTCCAATTATATTTGTTACTATAAATCCAATCTTCTAACTCATTTAATTTATGATAGTTTTCTGTATGTATTACAGAATGGATCTGGAAATTAAATTTTAATTCCTGTAGTTGGGCAATAAATTTCTCTATGTCAGACCAATTACTGCCTTCTCTGACCTTGTCATTTAGTTCACCGTATGCATCTATACTAACATAAAAAAATATATCTTTGAATTGATTTAAAATGCTTATTACTTGTTCGGATAACATAAAGGTAGCATTGGTGTTATACACCACTGTGACCTTGCTGGGATCTTTGATCTTTTGTAGGAATGTTGTATGCCTATTAGTCATAAGGGGCTCACCACCTAAAAACTCCACGTGGGTAATAGTATCAGGTATGTTAACAAATTCTTCTGTGTCTTTTATATTGAGCTTGGGTGTGACGTCTGGATTTTCAAAGTTTGCCCAAGTATTACTCCATTCTCCTGAACACATTACGCACATTAGATTACATATATTATCGAATCCAACTTCCAAATATTCTAACTTAACCTCATCTGCTTTATATATTTCGTTGAATTCTTTCCTAGTACTTGCACCTGCTTTTATATAATTGGGTTCTACTTTTTTACCTATATTTTCTTCCATATAACATTTTGCACAGCCTGGTATTTTTTCCCCAGCCATACTTTTACGTCTGAGTTCTTCATACTCAGGTAAATGCAAAATTTTGTCTACATCACCATCAAACGTTGCTACTGGATATTTAAATCTACAACAAGGATATATTCTGTTATCACTTCTTATGTTAGTGTGTTTCCAAAATGCTGAACACAATGTTTTGTTATCTGTCATCTAATCTTATCGTTTTTCTTTATTGCCTGTTTTAGAACACTTAGTTCTACTCCTTTGAGTTTTGCAAAATACAAAAGTGCATTAGTGTCTTTAGGGAAACAGTGACCCCCAAACCCGAGTCTGCCGTCCGGTCCAGGGACTTGTAGGTGCGAGTTTCCAATCCGGGGATCACGTGTTAACATGTCAGTGAATTGTTCCCAACTGCTATGTGAACTACTAGCATCGAACAATTCCTTTAGTTCATTAAAAAATATTACCTTTGTTGCAAGCCAACTGTTAATGGTATACTTCAGTAAACTTGCTGTTATTAAATCTGTTTTAAATGTTGGCACAATCTTAACTGAGCTATACCTTATGTAAGCCTTTTCAACTGCCTCACAATCTCGCCATTTACCACCTAATATTTGCATATTGGGGTCTATAAAATCATTAAAACTATTTGCTTCTGTGAGAAACTCTGGATTGTAAACCAACTTTATTTTAAAATCCTTTTTAAACTTTGTTAAGTGTTGTGGTGTAATTGTGCTTTTAATAACAACAATTCCCTTATACTTTAATTGTTCTAACTCCATCAACACATCTCTTGCTATGCTGATATCAACATCAAGATGTGTATCTTGCTGTGGTGTTGGAACACATACAAAAGTTAGTGGGGGATCATAATCTACTAAGTCTTGCAAAGTATTATTATTGATTGTAGGATCAACCACAAACTGTTCTACGTCTTTATCAAATCCGTTGGCTACTGCAGAGCCAACAAATCCTTTTCCTATTATTCCTAGTTTAAGTGCCATAATCTTCTCTTATTTGTTGTGATTTATTTTTTATGTATCTAGATACTTCTCTATTCAATCTTTGTTTAAAATGTTTAAAAAGAGATTCCTTTTCAAATTTGTTCCTAATACTTATAGAAGTCTCATTTTCTCCTACAAGTTTAAATGATTTTAAATTTAGAAATGTAAATCCATTAAATTGATTCAAACTTTTTGATCTTAAATATGTCATAATTTCCTTTTGGTGAAACTCATATACTTCATTAATATCAGTAATAGAACTTTTCCAATTTCCATCTTTGTCCACTGTATATCCAAACTCTTCAGGGTTTTTATCCATATCAGAAAGGAACCCCTCATCAGTAATTAACCAATCTTCTTTTTGTCTAATTTGTAATGGACCAATGTCAACACTATTAATTATATCTTTAGATATTAGATCTTTAAGAGTATTAAGAAGCTCTTGTGGATCATCTTGTGCCAAACCTACAATCATAGATGCTCCTATCCATGCATGTGGTATTTCCTTTTTAAGTGATCTCACAGTATCTTCTACAGTTGATTTCATATGTTTTTTTCTGATAAGTTTAGATGCTTCACTATTAAAAGTTTCTATACCAAACAAATACCCAACAAAGTTCATCTCTTTTAACAATTTTATTTGATGTGGTCTATTTGCTAATACATCCATTCTCACATATCCACCTAAGTTAGGTGTAAATGTTAAACGTTTAACTGCTCTATGAACCAACTCTAATTTTTCATCTACTTCATTTACAGTATCATCAGCAACAAAAAAGTGCGTTATTCCGTATTTGTCGTATGCGGTCTGAAGAGATTTTACTATTGCGTCTTCAGACGATAAATGTAATGTCTTACTATTACGCAAAGGATAATTACAAAAACTACAATTAAATTTACAACCTAATCCAATCTCAAAACCCACTACATCGGATTCAGTTAAAAAGTCTGAGTCTTCTAAAAGATCACACACTAAAGGGCGTTCAATATCAAAATTGTAAAGAGAATTTAAATAGTAAGGTTTGTTTTCTATTTTAGCATATCTTGACATGTCTTTATTGTTAAGCCATTCTTCAAACATTTCCATAGAACGTCCTAAGAACAAAGCATCAAAATATTTTAGAAAAAATGCATCGCGATGAATACTCACGCCTCTGATGCCACCTAGAATAATTTTTGCACTTGGATAATTATCTTTAACATATTTGTAAACTGATTCTAACTGCATTGGAAAATCTGCATTAACAGAAGCACTGACGGCCATAATAATTTCATCAGCATTAGAAAAAAAGTTATCTATAGTTTCTGGTAATATTGTATCATTAGTGTTTAGCCAAGAGGGGGTAAAGTTTATAATTTCTGTTTGCCAGCCATTGCGTTTTAATCTAGCCTTTACCTCATAAGGCCCAAGATCTCTAATGTTAGTTACATAAGAACCTTGTGTGCCTCCTGCTAGTATTAATGCTCGTTTAATCATTTAAATTTCTGTTTATGAAGAGTATGGAATGCTTTTGTGTTCACCTGAAATTTTTTTGATTGCTTTATCTTCTCTTTTTTCTTCTAACCATTCTTCCTCACCAGTATATGTGGGACAGTCTGGATGTTCAAGTATTCTCTCACATTCCATTTTAATTTCGTAAATTTTTTGTTTGCACCCCCAACCATTAAACCCATCTATCATTGGGTCAGTCATTACACCGTACCACTGATATAGTTGTTCTTTAATTGTTTTGGTTCCTGTTTTTTCTATGTAGGGCATAGTATTTCCTTATTATTATGATATACCTTAATTACATTTGGATATTCAAAATTAATTAATTTGTTATAAATTTCTATTTCTGGTTTTAAATATTCGTTAATTTTTTCTATTTTATCACATAAAGGAAATATTTCCTTAAAATTTTCATATTCATCATTATTAGAATACAAACGGCCGTTATGTGTATCTATGCCTTCAATATCAATGTTCCGTTGTTGTAAAAAGAAATTTAAAGAATCTAAATCAATGATACAGATATCCAGTTTTAACTCTTCTATTTTATGCATGTAGTTACCTATGTGATGCTGTTCATCAGGACTTATACAGTAAAGTTTAAAAATATCAAACATTCCTGAGCGTGAAAAATGTTCATTCCCAGAGACAAATTCACTAGCCATGTTGTACCATTCAGGATCTGTAGGGATATGCATTTGATTAAACCCATTTAACAGATTTAACCAATATTTTTTGTTAAATTTTTTAGTTGTAGGTTTCTTTATTTCTAATGGATTGTAAAGTGGACCACTTAAAAGCATGTGCAACCCACTCATAAATCTTTTTATAGGATGTCGTACAATAATATGTGGTAGAAATTTTTCTTTTACAGGAAATGTCTTAAGAATTTCGTCTAAATTGTCTATGCCAAAACCCTCATCTAATCCTGGATATCGTTGTAAATGATTAGTATTGTCTTTTATGTTACCTAAAAATGTAGATGCCGTTTTGCCCGCGGAGTAGATTATTTCGTCACCCTGTATTCTGTACCAGCCTGACATTATTTTCTCTCTGCAGATTCTAAACCTATTGCTGATATAATTAGCATAATGCCTAACACCAACCACCACGCATTCATGTCTGCAAATATAACACCGCCAACAATAAGTAACCCTGTAGCACCCACTGTTGATATGCCTGTTCTATTTTTGTTCTCTGGTAATCTCATCGTGTCTTTTTAAATACGTCACCAGCAACATCTTTGACATTTATTGTATCTGGTTTTTCATCTGCAGTTGCCAAACAACCTGCAGGTTCTACCTTCCAGATTTTTTCGTCTGGTGCTAGTCTATCGTCTTTGACTTTAAAGCCTTCTGTCCAACGACCGTAGGCAACAAGTACCCATTTGCCTTCTTCTAACCAATCAATGTCAGGTCCAACCTCCAATACTTTAAACCAACGTGGCACAACGCCTTCTTCTTTTCCTATGGTTTTTTGTACTATAATACCAGCACTGGTGACTTGCTCACCGAAATCGCCGTCTGTACAGAGTATGTTATCGTTAAGTGGTTTTATCCTCGCCATCTGGTGCATCCTCCTGTGTGTAGTAAGGAACCATTTCTATGTCACCATTTGGGAGTTCTACTTCTTTATAGCCTAGTGGCTCTTGTTCATCAAAACTCTCACCTAGTGGTGCCTCTGGTTCTGTTATTTCTGGTTCTGGGTCTGGTTGAAGTTTTTGTGTTCTTACATTCTCTGCCGCTGTTTTGGCAGTCTTAACTTCAGGGGCACTTTTATCTAATGAACCAGATGTTTGAGGCATGTCACCTTTTAGGCTTTGCTTTGCTGTACTGCTTTGAGGATTATCCTTATAATAAGCTCTAACTCTTTCTTCTCGCTTCTGAATAATTTCGCCATTAGGACCTAATACATTTCCATCAGCATCAACCTTCATGTTTCCCATGGCAGGTAGATCTTTTTGCTGAGCCATTAGGCTTTCAAAATCTATTATTTGACCTCTATTTGTTCGTCTCTGGACCATTATTTTAAAAATTCCTTTATATCTAACTTATATTTATAACTGTCGATCTTATGAACACCTATTAAATAGAGCAAATAACTGGAAACTGAGCTTCCTCTACCCACACCCCATACTAAATTATTTTTACGCATTGTGTCTATTATGTATATCAACAGTTGCAGTATAGGATATAATCCACGTTCCTTATACATAGCAAGTTCCTGCTCTACTCTTGCATTGACAGATGAATCTGAATCTCCGCTTTGTGGAATCTTATTGCGTATGTATGTTTCTACATCTAACTCTTTATAATGTTGTGGAATATTAAAGTCTTTGCTTATGAGTGACTTATCAGTAATAGGCTCTAGTTCAAGTTCAGTACTAAATTTGTTAAACTGTTCTATTGTTTCAAAGGCAATATTATGAATAGCATCTCCCCTATATAGGAGTTCTATACCATCATGCTCTGTTGCTAGATATTCCGACATACTTTATTATATTATATTAAAAGCGATTTGTCAATTACTTTTTAGGCTTTGGCACTAACTTGGGTTTGAACTTTGTTCTGTTTTCAAAATCAACTTCTATTAGAGTGCCTTTGGATTTTTCTGTTTCCACAGTTAATGCTGATCTTACTTCATCTTCTATTTCTTTTATAGGGTCAGCCATTCTATCCAGTATTTCCTGTTTGTTTGTCTTAGCATTCCAATCTTCCCATTCTTCATCATTAAGAGCAATGTTATCAAATGTGCTGAAGTCTTTTCTTATCCACCATGGTTCATCCCAAAAACTTCTTTCCCCTAACCATTCTGTAATAGTGGGTAATGTTTCATACTCCAACTCTTCATTATAGTGAGAGTAGCAAACATTATCGCAGGTATCATCTAATTCAACTACTTCTATTATACTGCTTTCATGACATATGGAATTCAGTTTACAATGTAATGCAGTTAAAAAAATTGCTTCAGACATTTTGGGCAAATAACAAAAATTGTTATTATAAGTACTGAAAACATTTTCAACATCTCGTTTTCCTGCTTCGTCATAAACTATAGACTGATGTATCTGAGAATACAAGAATTCGTTCACAGTTGAGAAACTAATGTTTTGCGAAATAAATGCCTCTTCGTAACTTTGGTCAGTTTTTTCTGTTCTCAAAGAATATTTAACATTGTAATCTATTGCTTTTACTACACCACTACCATTATCCATCCAGATTAATTTAATTGGTACCGTTTTGTTTACTGTCATCATTTTCATTTTTTAGATCCAAAGACAGGAATGTCACCTAGCCCGTCTGTTTGTATAGGCCTATCTGCAGGTGTTATAATAGGCGGTGTTGTTTTTGCTGTGCCTGTTACAGGTTTTTGAAGTTTTTGCTTACTGCTTATTTTGTCACCTGAATAAAAACTGGAAAAGTAAGTAATAAGTTCTTGATCTGAATAATCAGGAATTACAACAACTTCCTCTATTTCACCTATGTTAAGAACATCAGGCGTTTTGTCTGCTTCTAGTCTTTTAAGTGCTAAAAGAGTATTATATCTATCCTGCACAATACTCAGCATGTTTTCAACTTGCTGTCTTATTCCGCCTTCTTTTCTAATAGAGAATAGTTTCTTATTGAGGCTCTGCATCTCCTCAATTAACTTGTCTTCATTCATTTCCTGTACTTTTTCAAAAAAGTCGTAGTGTTCTGCCATTATGTTATACTCAGTTTAAATAGAGCCATGTCCTCTTTGGTTGCAAACCTTATTTCTTTATTTTTTAAAAATATATAATCCACACCGTCTGTAAGACCCATGCTATCTATTATCTTCTGTATGTTATTTAAGTCATAGAAGTCAGACATGATCATTCTATTGGTTCGCATTGTTAACCATTTGGAAAATCTATCCTTGTGTGTTAAGTTCATAGTGTCTGTGTAGCATTGTTTCATTAATATGTAATTTTTTAGATCGCTGTCTGAGAACAAAGTTTACATTACTGGGAGTATCTAAAATCATCTTTTCGATTGAGTAACTGTCTTTGTTTCCCTCTGCAATACAATCATAACCATTTATCTTATGTGTTAGTTTACCAAAATTGTTTTGTTGTTGGTTATATTTTTTCATTTGTATAGATGAATCCAAACTCAGTAGTGCAATGTTTTTAAATATATCAAAGCAGTCCACAAACACTGTGGGCTTACTGGTATCATTTTGTTTGTCAAAATATAAGGAAAAATTATTTTTACTTACAAACTTAGTGTACCTGTCGTTTGAAAATTCTTTAAGTTCTAATACTGTTAATAAATTCGTATCGCACAATTCATTTATATTCAAGACCACGCCACCAAACTTATCAACGCCAGTATCAAAATTGTTAACAGGAGAGGCCTGATACTCATTTTGTATTACTGTTTTTATTTGGTCTTCTGTTTGTAAATATATTTTTAATTTGTTACCAAAACTAAACCAGCCTGTTACATCATCATATACTGCATTTGCAGAATTAATTATATTTTCTGTGGTCACAAAACTAACACCACTTAATCCGTCCGTATTAGCAGGACGTAATAGCACTATACAGTTTCTGTTATGCCAGAATGTTGCTCCAGATGTTTTATGTATAGATGCTTGATTGAAACCTAAAGAAGTAAATTCTTTAAAAGTTTTATTCTTATCGGTATAATTGTATACCAAAAAATTTGATATAGCCATTATATATTAAACGTAACACTCTCACCACAACCACATGCTCCTGTGGCTTTTGGAGATTTAACGATTAACGTTTTTCCTTTTATGCCTTCGTCTACTAAATCGACTTCACTGCCTTCCAATAGATCCGCACTTAGTAAATCTACAATTAAAACAGAGTCGTCCATCTGCGTGATTTTATAATCTTGACTGTAGTATTCAGATACAAAATCCCACGTAAACTCAAACCCTGCACAACCATTAGGCATAACACCCAGTGCAACACCTAACGCATCATTGTCTTTTATTTGTTTCAATAAATGATCCTTTGCCGGCTCTGTAACTGAAATAAAATTATTGGGATTGAATGTTCTTGTTTCCATATTAGTATTTATTAGTTTATAATTCCATTAAATAGTAGTTGTGATTAATATAGAAAAGGTTCAAGTAAAAGAAAAATACGGCTGGTCAAAACCAGGTATTATAGATTTATTCTTATCAGAATACGATGAGGGTAGATTTCATTTGGGTTTTTTAAATAAAAATTGTAATTTATTATGGCCTGTATTAAAAGAACAGTTACTTAATAACAATATAAAGGTTGCTGAAAAATATGGGGTACAGGGTGCACCTTTAAATCAATGTATAAATGATAGTGAATCTTTTTTTGAGATAGGGGACTTTGATATTGTTCATGGTTTATCACATCAAGAGGCAGTCGCTTTGTTAACATCTTGTAATGTAATTGTTCATGATTATAGTGAGGGAGCCAGTTATCCAACAAGTGATTTTTATACATGGCTTAAAAAATTAAATGTGACACCCAAAAATTTATTTCTTCATAGTGGTGGTTTTAATTTTACAGAATCTGATATACCTAATACAACTGTTTTGCCATGCTCTAGCACCTTTGCTATGTTTACAATATTACAATCAGACATATACAACATTCTTTTTGATGAAGATAAAAAGAAAGATTATGTGTCATTTTTAAAAGAGCAAAGAAATAAAAATAATTTTAAGTACCTCTCTATGATTTATAATAGAAAACCCAGGCATAATAGGTTAAAACTGTTAGCAAATTTACATCGTAATGGTTTGCTAGATAGTTGCTTATGGACGTTGGCTTGGTCGTGGGGTGACCAAGTATCTGATTGGAACACGGCGAATAGTGTATATACTCATCAAAATTTAATACATAAAAAATTATACCTGGAAGATGTTGCAGATAAAAAGATTTTTAAATTTTTACAGGCAGTTGCTGATCAACTACCAAAAAATTTTATTGACTTAGAAGCGAAAGATCCTTCAAGTGGCACATTGTTTTATAAAGATTGGTCTGGTTTATCTAAATGGAACTCTGTGGTAGAAGTATACACTCAACGTGATCACCCGTTACATATTAACCCACAAGGATTTTTAACTGAGAAAACATTTAGATCATATTTGTTAGGCTTACCAAATTTATTAATTGCGGCGCCAGGTGCCAATAAGGAACTAGAAAATCTGGGATTACCTATTTTAAATATTATAGATGAGAACTTAGAAGGCTGGGAAAGAGTTGATGCCTTAACAGATTTTTTATTAGAGGATTTTAATAATGGTGTTGATATATCAGAACACACAGATCAAATATTAGAATGCTTTGATACGTTTTGGACTGCAGGAAATTTATGTAAAATTATGTCTAACTCTTTAAAAGAATTAAACAACTTCACATCTTAAATTAATGGCGTAGCGAATGCCTTTTTTTACAGGCTTTATTTCATGCTCTACATCATATGTATAAAAGATCATATCACCTGGTTGTTGCTCTATTAATTGTTTGCCCACAATCATTTCGCCACCTTCATAAGTAGAAGGATCAGTTATTGCTATGATTACACTGAGGTTATGCTGTTGTTTGTTGGTATAGATCACACCATCAACATGTTTTTGTATAAAACAACCTGGATTGTATTTTAAGATTCTGGAATAAACTAGTTTAACATCTCCAACTTTTGTTTCTATATAGGGTTTTACTTCTTTCCAGACAAAATCAAACTCTTCATTTGTGTATTTGGCAAGCATTGCCTTACCTACAAGTAATGGAGCAAACCTATCACACCAGTGATCGTCTATATAAACAGAGTTAACAGAGTTCCTGTATAACTCAAATACTTCGTGTATTGCTTTGTGTGATAAGGCCTGTTTAACTTGGAGAATCATTTCTGGACTCTATAATTTGATCAGCAAGTCCAAATGCCAACGCTTCTTCAGACGTCATAAAGTTATCTCTATCCATTGCCGTTTCAAACTCTTCATAAGTTTTACCAGCAGTATTATGTTTAACATAGAGCTCAGTAAGTTCTCTTTTTATTCTAACAATTTCCTTAGCACGGATTTCGATATCACTTGCTTGTCCTTGAGCACCACCTAATGGTTGGTGTATCATTGTCCTACTTCTTGGTAATAAAAATCTTTTACCTGCCGCACCTGCTTGTGCTAGGAAACTTCCCATGCTGGCCGCTTGTCCCATTACAATAGTGGACACATCTGGTTTAATATATTGCATTGTGTCGTACATTGCCATACCACTTGTAACTGTACCACCTGGTGAGTTGATATAAAAGTTTATATCAGCATCAGGGTCTTCTGCTTCTAAGAAAAGTAACTGAGCACAAATGCTATTTGATACTGCGTCGTTTACTTCACCATTAAGAAAAACTATTCTCTCTTTTAACAGACGTGAATAGATATCATAACTTCTCTCACCTTGTGAGGTTTTTTCAATTACATAGGGTACAAAATTCATAATCGTTATTATATTATATTTAGGATATTTGTCAAGTGTTTATTAATTCTATTTTACTTTTATAAAGACCTGTTTTATACTTAAGAACCTCATCTTTATATTTAAATTTATCATCTGCTTCTAATATTCTGGGCGTAACTTTGTATGTGGTTTCTTCTTCCGTTTTATCTAAAATATTAAAATCCAATGTAATATTGGCAGGGTATTCAACGTTCTCATCATACATATAAACATTATTAAACTCTTTAACACCGTCAGGTACATTATACCCTAATTTATTTTCAACAACATCTAAGACAAGGTTTTTTAAATAATCTAAATTGCTATGTATAACAGCATTTAATAAATCTTTAACAAAGTGTCCAGGAGGTAACTTGCCCTTATCAGATCCATATATTACAGGTATTTCAAAATTTATTTCCAAATCTTCTATTTCAGGCATAACACCTGTTGTTAAAAAATGTGATTCAACTTGTGTAAAGAAGTCTATTGGGTGTTTCATTATATCATCTTCTTTTAAAACCTCAAACAATGTGTCGTAAAATTTTCTATAAGTCAATCCATGTTTACCATTAAGATATCTGGATATCATCTGTGTTACACCGTTGTGATGAAACTCCCTTATCAAATTACTATATACCCAACACTCAATTGTTTCTTCAAGTGTCATTGTGTCTGTTGATCTAACTAAATGCATCTTTTCTGGTGCACCATGCCAATCTAATGAATTTTGATAATTAATATAATCCAATGTTTCTATAATATCTAAACCATATTTTTCTCTGTACTCTGGATTGTTCATTTCACTGTTACGCAAAATCTGTGTATTCCATATCATAAGAGTTTGATGTTGTCCCGCATCTATAACTTGACTAAGGCCATCTTTCCATGTTTCCGTTGTTTCCAAAGGCATTGGGAGAATTAATTCTGTATAACTGTATAGATTCTTTTTGTTTGCTTCTAATAATAAATTTTCAAACTTATTGATGTCCATGTTCTTTCTTTGTATTGCTTCTAATACGCCGTGATCCATACTTTGAACTGCGAATGTAATTCCTCTACCATATGGCCCAAGTATTTCTGCAATCTCCATACAAATGTTTGTGTTATTTTTATTGTATTGAAAGTTTACTGCATCTATTATACTATGTGGCATGTCAGCATACTTACGAACTATCTTTGCCATTTCAATATCTCTGTCTTTAAAAATACCTACGTTAGCATCAGCACAAAGAATGTATGCTACTTTGTTTTCAGACATCCATTTTAAATTGTTTTCAACTCTGTCTAAGGAAAACTTTTTAACTTTTGAATATGTGAGTCCTCCCCAATCGCAAAACGAACATAAGAACGGACACCCTCTGTTTGATTCGTAGGTTGCGTTCCAAACAAATGTATCATATTTTTTAACAAGATAATCAAACTCGCCTGTTTCGTAAGGATCTTTAAGTTCTTCTAATTCATGTATCCTTTCACCTGATAATGTTTTAGGAAGTTCTTCACCATCTCTTATCTTTCTTAATATGTCAACAAAAGCAAACTCACCTTCCAATTTTAAAAATACATCGATGTGATCATAGTCCTTATCCATGTCATGCCATACATTGGGTCCACCAAATATTATAACACACTCAGGATATTTTTCTTTGATAATTTTGCTTACATGGAGATTCCATTCTGTATTCCATACATAATTACTGAATCCACAAACAGCAGGATTATCCAACCGTTCTAATATGTCTTCAGGTGATTCTCTCCTACAAAATAGTTCAGGACCAAATTCAAAGTAGTCTGTAATATCTTTTTTACTTTTAGCATAGGCACTTAAACATCCTACACTATATGGCAACCAAAGACTATCTCTGCCACCAATAGTAACTGTGTAGTTTATTTGAAAGAGGTATACGTTTTGTTTTTGCATTATAGCAGTATTTATCGTGTTTTAATTTACTGTGCTATGAACACGGTTTATGATTGCCTGTAAACCTTGTTGTCGTTGTGTTGTTAAAAATTTTGCTATGCTGTGAAAGTTTTGAAACTTTAATTCTTTAATCTGTTCCGTTGTACAACCGTTACATGCTAAGGTAACAAGTCGTGCAATACCTTTCACAATAAAAGCATCACTATCTATAGCAAAGTTCCATACATTACCTGTTTGCTCTGCTACCATCCAGACTCTACTCTGACAGCCTTGTACTTCATTTGTATAAGTTTTAAGTTCTATGGGAAGTGAAGGCATAGATTGACCTTGTTCCAAAAGATATTCAAACAGATACTCACTGTTTAATTCAGTGAGACTGTCTAATTCTGTTTGAAGGTCTGAAATCACACTATTACTTATTAGTATGATTGTTCACAAAATGCCTTTTACGGTTATTCTGCAGAAGCTCTTAATTCGTGTGAACTTGCTAGATCAAATTCTGCACCAGTTGTTAATTGAACTAGTGTTGAAGGATCTGCATTGGTGGCTTTCCAAAATTGTTTGGCTCCATCAACTTCTTTTTCAAAGTAAACAACATAGTTAGCACCATCATTCCATCCATCTGAGGGTGAATCAACTCTGTGGATAGGAGTATAGTCAACAAAGTCACTTGGAAATCCAACACCTTTAGGTGCTTCAAATCCAATATGTTCGCCTTCCACTAGAGCAGTTGCATCTATACCGTGTTCAGTAGCCATGAATGCCTTTGCGTTATCTCTAACTTCTACATTTTTAATTAAACTTGGGTCTATGCCTAAAGCAGTGTAATCTACTCGTGCCATTTGTTCTCCTATAAAGTAATAGTATTTATCATTATACCCAGGCTGTTATTATGTTACAATCCTTATTAACAAATCCGCCTACACCTCTGTAAAATTTTGTATCTGTATATTGTTGTATTTCTTGTTCTATTTTTAATAAGGGCCCAGTACACAATAGCATTTCATTGTTATCATTAAATGTTAATTCATTTGTTTCAAAAAAGTGTCTTTCTTCCAAACTTATAAAAAAATCCTCATTCTCAATAAGTTGATGTAACCTGTGCTTATTGTGTTCCACAATGTCCTGCATTTGTTTATTCATAAACAGTGTGTGAATTTTTTCCTTATCCATATTTGCTATATCACGACTCTGACACAGGACCATCATAATTCGTTTTAACCAGTTGTTTTCTTTATCATAATCTTCATTCCAAAAATATTCAAAAGTTTTAAACCCAAGATCTCTCAAAGTCTGTAATTGATTTTTAGCACCTAATAACATAAACGGCCTTTTATAATACAATGAACGAATTAGTTTTTCTGTAAAAAATTCTGTTTGCCACCAGTCAGGACCTGAAAAAGCATCTATTATTTGGTTATGTTCAGTAAAATCATTTTCACTGATAACACCAAGATTACCCATTGTTGTTTCTGTTATAATATCAAAATAGGAATCAGTATGAGCATGTATAAAAATTTCATCTAATTCCGGAGTATGGGTTTTCAGAGTTTGAAAATCTGTTTCAGTACTGTTGGGCAATGTTAATGGAAGATCACTAGTATCTATTATCCTATCAAAGTTTTTAAAGAAGTCATTTATGTGCGGGCCTTCTGTTAAGAATGTTGTGTACGACTTTTGTAACAAATCCATATCATGTAGATACATATAAGTCATCAGTCTATGTGCTCTGGGATTACCCATAAAACATGTGAATATTTTTTCTTTGAACGGCAATTCCATATCATATTGAATTAGATCTGAAATGTCTTTGTGAGTTTTATAAATTATATTGAACCAGAGGTTTTCACACGTAACGTCTTTGAGTCTGTGATATTCTCCAGGAAAACTATCATGCCATCTATTATATGACTCTTTTATTTTGGTATTACAACTTTTAAGTGTGGCTTGGTCAGCAGGGATATCTGAATAGTCCAAACTGTGATGTATCCATTCAAATATATTTACAGGCTGATTGGCATGATTTCTACCAATCCAAAGATGGGCTTCATCAGTGAAATCAAAAACAATATCAAACACACCAAATTTTGTTTTAAGGTATTTGCAAACAGCATGTAGATTAAGTACCCAAAATGATTCAGTTGATAATTTTAAATGTATTGTTTTCACAATCTTATTTATTGACATGAAGTTAAAATATGTTATAATACTAGTATGGCTGTTTTTAAAGACTTCAACGAAATAGAACAAAAGTGTTGGGACGAATGGAAAGACAACAGTATGACCTTGCCAAAACACAAGTTCTCTAGTCGCAAACAAATACAGGAGTGGGCATATCAATTGGGTATTCAACCTGGCACATACCTGTATAAGAAAACAAACAGTCTGGGTTATACACCAAGAAC
>Ga0255772_10001988_pt1 | contig 20084 bp, 26 predicted proteins | sample 071ome_34_FD_179970 | JGI IMG/M metagenome (GOLD analysis project Ga0255772, IMG submission 179970) | Coastal salt marsh microbial communities from the Groves Creek Marsh, Skidaway Island, Georgia - 071411BT metaG (version 2) | ecosystem: Environmental > Aquatic > Marine > Intertidal zone >...
CAATTTCTCCAATCCAATGATCGGTGTTAGGATCAGTACCAATGTAATGAATATTACGATCAGGCTTAACAGACATAGCACCGAGAATACGACCACCCCAACCTGAAGAAGGATCAAAAATGTTAATAATATCTTGATCTTTAATGTGTTCAGTATATTTTTCATATAGTAACTTTGCCGTTAGAGGTGGAAAATTTACAGCATACTGACACCATGATATTCTAAATGCTTTAAATCCTACAGGAAATATTTTCTGACCGAATTCAAAAACTCTAATTCTAAATAAATCATTGTCATTTAAATTAGCATTTGTCAAACATTTTTCAGGTACATTTAATTCTTCAATATCACTTTTTGTTACTGTACACCATTTTACACCAATTAATTCTTTATTATGTCCAGAATATTCAGCATCCTCAGAATATGGTGCGATCCAATAATCATGTGTATTTAGGTGTCTTTTTTCATTTTCAAATCTTTTTATCCATTCATAACCAGTTTTTGCGGATATTAAGAAATCTTTATCGTGTTTTTGTGTTGTTATTTTTGAATTATAGATAGGAACAGTTTGAGAATATTCGTAAAAACTATCACGTTTAAAATGTCTATGAGCATATTTACAAACTTTATCAAATAAATCTTCTTCTACAAAATGATCATATATAGAACGTCCATCATCATTTTTTGAATAATTTATTCTTGTCTTCATCATGGTAGGAAAAAATTGATTACATGCATTTCCTATTACCGAAGTATTTCTGATTATAGTTTTTTTTCCATCATCATCTTCTCTGAAGAATTCGTGAACTGGATATTCTGACATTTTATTAAATTGATCTATTATGTCATCACGATTCCATCCCACTCTTGGCGGTACACCTAATTTGTCCCATGCATAAACTATAACTTCACGCATTTGACGCAACCATTCTACAAATTCATCATTTGACATCCAAAGAATTTCTTCAAATGTTTTATTGATTTGATGATTGAGAACATAATCCGCTCTCTCATAATAATAATTGTTATTTTTTAATTCCATAAAAATATAAATCTCTTACAAATTCATCAATAAAAAAATCGTAAACATTAAATACGACATCATATTCAATTTCAATATCTCTAAAATCTTTTTCCGTTAAATTTCTGTAATAATTCCATCCTTTTGCTACGGTCAATGGTGAAGATCCTATATCAGTATTGATAGTACCATGCTCTGGTCTTCCTTCAGTCGCACAGGACATAAAAATTAAACCTCCAGACTTACACATCCTAATCATGTTCTGAAAAGTTTCTTTCCAGTAAGGATTATGCTCAAAGCATTCACAAGATGCCACAACATCGTATGTTTCATCTTCAGCATCAAATTTTTGACCCTCTACAACAATATCGACATTTTTTCCTTCTCCTATATCTATTCCTGTATAATCACTATTAGAAAAAAAATTCTTTATTGAACCATTTATATCTAAACTACCAACATCTAAAACTTTTACATTAGAAAAAAAAGAAGGATATTCTTCTTTGAGATCTAAAATAAATTCTCGTTGTTCTTCGTGTGCCATAAAATTCCTAAAATGTTTTTTATGAGCCAACATTCCAAATTAAAGCACCAGGTGATGCATATTTTTTTACAAAAGACCAAACCTTTGCATCATATGTTGGTGCGCTCGGAAAAGGAGGCATTTCTTCTTTTTTCACAGGTTTATCAAATTTGTAAGGAGACTCGTAATGTGTTGCTCTTCCAATTTCATGAGATTTCATCGAATGCCCTACACCCACAACATTCATTCTAGCATCAGGCCACGCAAATTGCAAGCCTCTATTTAATGTTCCACTAGATCCTACTGTCCAAACTTCTTTTGGTTTGACTGGTAAATTTCTAGCAACTCTAATAATACTACCAATTACTGTTGGATGTTCTAAACCTAGTGGAAGCACCATACGATCATCACTCTCTGCAGCATAATCTCTCGCACGTTTTTGTGTGACCGGTAACATTCCATTTTCTACCCAATGATAAATAGTGCCTTCTTTTATACCTCTTTCTTGATATGGATGCAAATTATTCATATCTCTCTTAGCCATAAAAAGAACTGCTTTTTTATTATGTTTTCGACAAGCAATCGGCAAACTAATTTGAGCATATCCTGTAGCAGGACATGAACCAAAAACCCATTCATTTATATGTTTTTCTTTGCCTATCAAATAATCTAAGAATCTCACTTTAGAACCTGCATCCAATAAATCATCACGAACAACTAAAAAACCATCATGCTCTTTTATTACAGGATCCGGCCAAGGATCTTTCCAATCACCAATCAACTGTAAAAAATCTTCTGCAGTATCTTCAAATAATACACTCATAACAAACTCCTAACTTTATCATTGGCTAAAACATCAATAACTAAATGTATTCTGTCCTCATCGCCAGCATTAATTGCTCTATGCGGTTTCCTAGTATCTAAAAACCATGCTTCTCCAAAAGCCATGTGAGAAATTTTTGGAGTTCCATCAACTTTCCAAGAAGTAAATTCAACTTTTGGATTAGTTACAATTGGAAAATGTATTCTCATTAATTTTCCGTCAGCAATACCACTATCATCATCTACTAAATCTGTGTGTCTCTCTAATTCACCATCACCTTTAATCAATTTCATAAAACGAATTCTATGAACTTCTTCAGAATTTAACATATTGACAAGTTCTCTGACCTCTTCAAAATCTTTATATAAAATAGTATCTTGCATTTTAAATTCAACATCTTTATTTTCTTCTTGCCATTTCTTATTCATCTCTGAAGGTTTTGTCATAAAAGTTGGTTCTGGTCTGTAACCTCTCAATGATATAGCAGACCATGATTTACCTTTATTATAATTCGAATAATGATTGATGAATTCTGGAAGTTTATTAATTTTTGATTTAATGCTTTCCACTAAAGGTAATATTTTATCTGAATTGATATTTAATTTTTCTAAGTTTTTAAATTCATAATCGGGAATTTTATTATGGTCTCGACCAAAAAGAGTATTCGAAGGTTCTTTAAACCAATAGTGCTTAATTTCTGCAAAAGTAGTGATTTTTGCTCCTACATATGAAACATCTGACATGCTATTGATCATATCATTAGTAATGTTGTCTTCTGCCCAAGTTTCTAGCCAAACACCTGAGTTTATTTTTTCAACATACTCTATAAATTTATCAGATTTTTCTGAATTTTGCAATGAAATTTTTTCAATAATTATGTCACCGGGTATCTTCTCTCCAATTACTACATCCTGATACATTTTAATTGGAGATGATACTTTTGCAACTCTTTCAGTAAAAACACAATCTTGCAAATCTCTATAAATTTCATCTATTAAATATTCTGGAATATTATTTTTTTTCACTTCTGAAAAAGGGGAACAACTAAATTTATTATAATAATCAAATTTTTTAGTTTTTTCCACTAGAAATTCTAATTCATAGCCTTTTTGCCATTCTTTCATATTGTTAACCCTGAATGATTAGATAAACTTAAACCTGTGACATTTTCTAAATATTGATCAGCCAACTCCTTTCTAGTATCTAACAACAACATAATATGATCAGAATGTATCGTCATTTCCACATCAGATGAAGTAACACAATACGGCATCAAACCCATTCCTTGAGGAGTTTGTACAGAAATAACTGGATGGTTTAATTTCCAACAATCACCTTCTTTAATAACTCTTGCGATAATTTCTTCTCCAGTCACTAATTTAAGTGTTTTTACTTCCATATTTCTCCTTTATTTTTTTATGTTCTTTTCTCAAAATATTCTTTCTTTTTTTCATTGCATTATTTAAATCATACCTACTTGTTCTGTCATGAAAAGTGATACCATTTAAGTGATCAAACTCATGTAAAACTATTCTCGCAGAAAGACCTATTAAATTTGCAATCATTGGATTATTATTTTCATCAAAATATTTAATGCTCACTCCTTTTGGTCGCAAAACATATGGATACAATCCAGAAAAACTTAAACAACCTTCTTTCATTCTAATTTTCTCTTCAGTAAAAGTTATTAATTCTGGATTAAATAAAACCATTTCATGTGTATCATGAATCATTGAAAAAACTCTAAAATTAAATCCTAATTGATTAGCTGCAAGTCCAATTCCATTATAATATTTCATATTTTCAATCAAAATCTTAGAAATTTCAAGAGAATCGTTTTCTTGAAAATTAAAAGGTTCTAATTTTTGTTTTAATATTGGATCTTTTTCATCAACTAATTTCAAAACATTCATTTAGAAATCCTAGAAAAATTTTTAATTTTATCAAAACGTATGACAGATCTAAATTTATCCATTAAAACTTCTCCTTTATGACTGATAACGAATATATTAGTATTTTTTCCCAAAGAAGTCAATATCTTTAATAGATCTTCGGTTCCTTCCGTATCTAAAGAACTATCAAAAACCTCATCTAAAATTAAAAGATTTGTATTCATACTATTTTTAAGTTTTGCGACTGCTCTCCAGGCCATAATTAGTGCCAAATCTATTCTAGATTTTTCTCCTTCTGAGAATGAAGAATATGTAAATTCATCTCTAAATCTTGATTTTATTGTTTCATTAAAGTTTTCGTCTAAATTAAATGATACATAAAAATCCATCGAAGACAGGTATTTATTAATTAATTTATTCATTATCGGTAAATATTGTCTAATAATCCTAGTTTTTATTCCTGTATCTTTTAGCAATGAACTAGCAATTTCGTACAAATCTTTTTGATTTATTAATTTCTCTTTGTTATCTTCTAGATTTTTTTTGTTTTTATAAAAATCTTTTAATTTCTGTGAAGATTCTTTAAAATTAGATCCTTTTGTTGATAATTGTGTAATTTCATCATTAATTTTCAACAAGTATTGATTCAGTGCAGAAATTGAAATGTTATGTTTTGAAATTTCAGAATTTAAGTTTGCTATTTGATCTTGTATTTTAGTAATCTCATCAATTCTTTTTAAAGAATTGTCAAATTCATTGTTTAATTTTGATATAGCAGAAGATAATTCATTTTTTTTATTTTTTTTATTATTAATTTCACAAGATCTGTGTTCATCATTTATAAATTGTTTGCAAGTAGGACAATCTGTATTATTAGAGTAAAAATGTATTTCTTGATCTATCTTAGATATATTTTTTTTAATTTCTTCGCTAAATTTTTCTAATTTAAAATGTTTTTTACGTATTTTATCATCATCATCTATTTTATTTCTTAATTTTTCAATTTCTATTGACAAATCTTTAATTTTTATTTGATATGATTCTATTTGTTTTTCTGATTCTAAAATATTATTTTTATTGGCATTAATCAAATCATTTGTGTTTTGTTTAATTTTTGAAATATAATCTTCTTGCATTTCAATATAACCTTCATTCAACTCAATTTGAACATCATTATTTTTTAGTTCATTTTTATTTTCTGAAGATTTATTTTTTAATATTTGATTCATTGTAGAAAAAATTTGAATATCTAGCAAATCTTCCACAATAGCTCTTCTATCTATTGCTTTCAATTGCATGAATGGAACAAAAGATGAACTTCCTAGTATTACAATTTGAGTAAAAGATTTATAATTCATCTTTAAAATATTTTTTTCAAGATATTCTTGATAATCTCTTGATTTTGCATCCTGATTAATCAATTTACCATCACACAATATTTCAAACAAATTAGGTTTAATTCCTCTTCTAACCAAATAATGTTTTTTTCCTATGACAAACTCAACTTCTACCACACAATTTTTTTCATTAATGGAATTAATTAATTGAGGTTTGTTTATATTTCTAAAAGGCTTACCGAAAAGTGAAAAAGTCAATGCATCTAGTAAAGTACTTTTACCCGATCCATTTTCACCAACAATCAAAGTTGTAGGATTTTTATCAAGAAAAATTTCTGTGAAATTTTGTCCTGTTGATAAAAAATTTTTCCACCTCACACATGAAAATAAAATCATATTTTTCTCTTAATTTTGATAATTTACTTTTTCACCATTTGCATAAATTTCATCAAAAGGATATTGATATTTAAAATAAAATATATCATCCTTATATAATTCTTCTACAATATTTTTATTTTCCTCATCATAAAATTGATTATAATTTTTGTAAATTTTATTAACATTTTTTTTATTAGTAATTATATCAAATAATTCTTCGTTATAATCTCCTCCTAAAAATTTAGGATCAATTATATCATCATTGCCTTTCATATTTTTTGGAGAGAATCTATCTTCTACTAATTTAAAATCTAAATTGCTATTATTTTTTATATATTCTATATCTTCCTTAACAGATTCAACTCTAATTAAAAAATCAGGAATAATATTTTTATATTGAATATAAGTGTGTTGATCTAAATTATTTGGACCTTTTGACAAAATTTGATTTAAAAAAAATTTAAATCCCCATTTTTGACTATAAACTCTTCTAGACAAATCGCTAATTCCTTGCTTAATCATGAACAAATAACAAGAAACTATTCGTGTAAATGGATTTCTAGTGACCTGAACAACAGTATAATCTTTTTGATGAGAAGTATAATTTTTATAATCAAACATTCTAGTAGAATGTGTATGCTTATCTTTATTATATTCTAATCCTATAAAATCAAAAAAAATTGCAAGCCCGGTTGAAGACATTGCTTTAGGGGAAATTATGAATGTTAATTTTTTCTCTTCATTGGAAAAAACAAATTGTTTTTGCTCTATTTCCATCATTTTTATTTTTTCTCAACTAAAAATTCTGGTTCAAATTTTTCTTTTGAATTCTCATTATATTCTGATTTAATATAATCCATTAATATTTCAATTATCAAAGTATTTAATGTTATATTTTTTTCATGAGCAATAAGAGCAAGTTTTGCAATTTGATATGTTGATAATTCGATTGTAATTTCTTCCATAATTTACTCACTAAAAAGGATATTCATACTCAAAAAACTCTAAATCTTTTTCATATGCTGATGATACCAAATCTTTGGATTTTTGATTATAAAAACTCTCATATTGTACTTTATAAAATATTTTTTGATCTAAATTTATTTGAGTATTATCAAAATAATCATAATTTTCATTAGTTATAGTATCTGACAATTTTTCTGAAAATTCATCGGGATCAACATCTAGTACGTTTTCACTCATGTTAAATAATTTAATAAAAGAATGACTGTCACATATATTTAATTTTAAATCAATTCCTGTTTTTTGTTTCAAATTTTCTAAATCACCATTTATATTTTCAATCTTTAAAATATAATCTGGATTAATATTCTTATATTGTTTTGTAGTATGACTTTGATAAATATTTGGACCTACACTTTTCACCAGTTTCATAAAATCTGTGAATCCTAATTTATTTGTTCTAACATTTAAAAAATTATGTCTTAACATATGCAAATAACTAGAAATTGCTCTAGTGTATGGATTTCTACAAAATTGTATTACAGTAAAATGATCTTCATGCATATCATTTTCATAATCTCCTCTGACATTGTGTATCCATACATCATTCTGAAATTGAAAACCTACGTAATCAAAAAAAGTCCTTACCGCAGTAGCGCAAGCTGCTTTCGGTGTCCATATCATTGTCAATTGCTTTTCTTCGTTAGAAAGTAGATAATTTTCTGTATAATTTCCTACAATTTTTTTTACTTTAGCCATATAATTCCGTATCTAATGCTTCATTGTACAAATTTCTTAAAAGAACATCTAATTCTTTTTTATTATTTTTTATATTTAGAGTCTCTACATACTTACTCAATATTGTTAATGTATCTTCTGCCTCATTTATCATATCATCATCTTCAAATTCCAAATCAATATTTTCGACAATTGATACATCTACAACATTTGCTTTATATAGAGCATCAATCATAACATCAAACCAGTAAGGATTATTTTTTTCAGTAACAATAATTTTAACAAATGATCCTTCATATTTGGAATAGTCTGCTTTTTTAAAATCCTCAAATGTTTTATTATTATCATTATAATAAATTTTGTGAAACATTTTAAAAGTATTTGGAATAAATTCTAGTTCTCTTGTTTCAGTATCTAATATATGAAATCCTCTAGTATCATTATAATCACCCCAATTAATTTCATAAGGATTACCTAGATAAGAAATATTTCCATTTGTAGATTTATGATGAAAATGACCACTCAACACCATATCAAATTTATTGAAAATTTTTGAATCCATACCCGAATCACACCACAAACCTTGGTGCATTTCAAAACCTGAAATTTCAAAATGACCTAACATGATCTGTGCATCAGTTTCATTTATAAATTCGATACACTCATTATAATTTGAATTGTTGATCCATGGCATCATTAAAATTTTAGTATCATCAAAAACCACCTCTCTGGGACTTTCATAAATCCAAGGTTCGATTTCACCTGTGATAGTGGAAAACAATTCTACCATAGAATTAACTTTATTTGTATTTTTAAAATACACATCGTGATTACCAATTATTATATGAGTATCAATTTGCATATTCCATAATTTATTGAAAAAATTATTCCTAAGATAGTTTAATGTTTTAAAATTTATAAATTTTCTTCTGTCAACTACATCTCCCAAATGTATGCATGTTTTTATATTATTTTTAGCAAGATAAGGAAAAAAAATATTTTCATAAAATTTACTAAAATAATCTAAAAATATTTGACTATCAGATCTTGCGCCAAAATGTGTATCAGTGATTAATGCTATTTTCATAAAATATTACACATAAACTGTTCCTAAATAAGACAAAGATTTATCTTGTTTTTTCTTTTTTTTAATTCTTTTATCTTCAAAATCTTCAATAAATTCAGATATCATAATTCTCATATCATTATTTCCTACCATTGACATATATTCACTATCATCTTTTATAGATGTATCAATATGGTCTTCAAGATAAGAAAGACGTTCCATTTCTTTATATTTAATATATAAATTCTTTTTTTCTTTTTGTATTCTTCTAACAAAAGCCCAATAAATTATTTGCGTAAAATATGCAAAAGGATTTTTAGATTTTTCAGGATTAAAATTATGCACATATTGTAAACAATTTTCAATTCCATCCGAAATCATATCCTCTTTAAAAGCATAGTTAATAAAATTAGGTCTATATGATAATCTTTCAGCAATTAATAAAAAACATTCTCCTATATAATCAGGAACCGGAGGACGTTCTTCATTGTTTTTTTCAGATTCAATAATATTTTTTTTATATTCAATCATTGCTAAAAGAAAATCTTCATTATTAATATAATTAGCCATAAAATTCTCCTTTCGATTTAATTAATAAGATAACATATATTTTTAAAAATGTCAATAGAAAAAAAAGGCTTGACAAACAAAAAAATAAATGATAAAATGACTGTGTTCAACCGAGAAGGAAATTAATTCAATAAAGAAATATCAAAATCTTTTCTATTCATTAATTTAGATTCCGATATATTTTGAATTGCTGTTTCATATAGTTCAATTAATTCATCCGACAAGCTTGTTATAGTAATAATTGATTTGGTTGAAAGAGGTATTGCATTATCGTCTGTAAATGGTATCCATGGAATAAAATTATAATTAATACTATCATCATCTTCCGAAAATATTATTTTCAAAGGATTTATTAATTTTAAAAAACCTGTAATATTTTTTTCTAAGTCTATTTTAGTAAAAATAAAATCGTTATTTAAAAGCATTATAAACTTATATTCTGTATTTTTTTTCATGTTTAATTTTCCGATGCAGGTATTGTGATTATTTTATAATTAAATTGTTCTTCGTTATAAATTTTAATTCTTTCTATAAAATGTGAAAGAGTATAATTTTTATGAGTTTTATATGAAAGATCATCAGCTATATCATATAATGTGGCAATTTTTTTTGTTTTATTTTTTCTTAATCCTCTACCTATACTTTGCAAATTTCTAATACGTGATTTAGAGGGAGAAGCAAATATGATGTTATGTAAATTAGTAATATTAATGCCAGTGGAAAAAGTGCCATAAGACGCAACAATAATGGCATCTTTTTCCTGTTCAGATATATGTCGAATTGATTCTCTCGTCTCAGTATCTGTTCCTCCGTGGACGAAAAAAACTTTTCTTTCTTCATTTACTTTTTCCTGTATTAGGTCGTATATAATTTTGCCGTGTTTTTCAACCATTTGAAATAAAACGAGAGTATTACTATTTAGACTAACGGCTAAATTGCGAATAAATTTATTGCGAAATTCATTGTTTATTAAATACTCTATTTCTTCTCTATAATTAATATTTTTTAATGTTTTTCTAATTTCTTCTGAATATTGAATAACCAATGCTTTAATTTGAAATGAAGATAAAGTTTTTTTGTCGATAAGTTCTTTAGTGCTAATTACTTTATAAGTTTTTCCGAATAATCCTTCAAGCATCAATTGATGTGTTTGTGTTCCATCTAAAGTTCCTGTTGTTCCAAACCTATATCTAGTTTTGACTGTATTTTCCATTATTTGTTGAAGAGATCTTGCCTTAAATTGATGAGCTTCATCACCCAATACTAAGTCAAAATCAGAATAATAATTCATAGGAAGTTTATATAAAGACTGCCAAGTTGATATATAAATTGGTTTATTTGAAATTTTATCTCTACCTGCAAATATAGCATGAATCATTTCCGAACTATTCCAATAATCATTTTTTGCATAATCATTAAAATCACTAGCCATTTGCGCAACAAGAGATGTTGTAGGAACTATAATTAATGCTTTAAAATTAGAAAGTTTTTGTTGATAGTATCTTAAAATAAGATAGATGATGAAAGATTTACCAGACGCAGTAGGAGAAAGTAATAAGCATCTTTCATGATTAATCGCATATAAAAATGCATCAATCTGATAATCTCTTGGAGTATGGGTTAAATTAAGAGATTGAGTAAATCTTTCAAAATCATCTTTCTTATATTTATTTAAATTTTTTGGATAACTTTTATATTCTATTTTATAATCACGATCTTTTGCAAATTTTATAACATGATCAATTAATCCTACATATAATGTTTTATTTTTTAAATTAAAAAGACGAATTTTTCCATCCCACATTTTATTTTTAAATGCAGGCATAAACCGATATCCAGGAACAAAAAAAGTAAAATAATCACTTAACTCTTGTGCGAGTCCGGGCTCTGTTTGAACCGTCATAAAAACTTCGTTTTTTTTATCTATAAGTAAAGTATCAGGACTATATAACATTTAATTTCTTAACCAATGTTTTGGCGCAATCCAAACATTGTCTGGACACAACCAAACTTCAGAAAATGATTCTCCAACAGCTCTTGATACATCTCCCCAGTTCATATCATGTCCCATTAAAAGACCATTTTCTTTTATTTTTCTTTTCCATATAAAAATATCTTTTTTAACACTTTCATAAGAATGATCAGCATCAATAAAAACAAAATCTAAAGATTCATCATCAAAATGTTTATGAGCTATATCTGTACGTTCTATTAATATTTGAGCTCTAGTTTTAAATTTTTTTAATTTTTGAATTACATCATTTTTATAAGAATTTAAAAAATCATTTCCTCCATAATTCTCTAACGTATTATCTTTTTGCACTTCAAAAATATCTATACCATATAATATAAGATCGTTATTATTTTCTAGTAAATTGAAAAAATTTTCACCTTTATTAACCCCTAATTCAACTCCTTTATTGTATTTGAATACATTTATAAAATATTTAATAACATCCCATCTTCTATAATTAGACGGAAGTGAAAATTGCACTCCTTGTTCTGTGAGATTTATTGGTTTAATCATTAATTAAATTTCCTATCAACTATTTCTGTATTAAATTTATCCATTTTTCAGTTATATTTTCAGGATTAAAAACATTCATATCGATCACAGTTTGTTTTGTTTCAATGTCAGAAATCCAATTTATAATGTCATCAATATTGTGATTATCGTCAATAAGCATATTATTCTTATCAGTTAAAATTTCTTCAGCAGCATCTCCTTTATATGTGATAACCGGAACACCTAGTCTGTTTGCTTCTAGATAAACCAAACCAAACGTTTCTTGAGGTAGAGAAGGCCTAAATAAGCAAGCGGAATTGCTCAAATTTTTTAAAGTATTACCATAATCTAATTCTCCTAAAAAAGTGATAGGATAATTAAATTTATTAGCATCTTTTAAAAAATCATAGACAATTTGAACATCTTTTCTTTGTCTTTGGGGCGGTATACTGATATAAAAATCTCTTTTCATTCCCTGCTCATACAAACTCATATATAAAGTTACCGCCTCTTTTAATCCTTTTCCGAAAGCACTCATCCAATAAAGATATTTTTTTCTTTCTTTTTTGATTTTTTCATCAACTCCTTTAGGTATCATGTAGTGTATTAATTTATCATTAGAAATTTTTTTACCTTTTTGGTAAACATATTTTCTTATAGCTTCAGAATTGAAAATTCGTGGAACTTGTTCGTGACATGTCCACCAATTGTGCATCCAATTATATGTTTTTTCGGCAGAATTTATTTCTAATGGAGATAATGCTCTAACATGTGGACTATATAATCCATAACTTCTATGTTTATTTCCCATATAGTCAAAATGATTGCAAGTAACTCTAACCTTTGATTTTGCATAATAGTGCCTAAAAACATTTAAATGTTTCACACCATTTATAATTCTATCAGTTCCATCAGTTAAAGAATGAATAATTCCTACATTTACACCTTTTTCTGCAAGATTTTCGGCCACATTTAAAATTTGTCTTTCCGTTCCTCCCATAGCACCGCCATCTTCTTTAAATAATGGAAGATTTGCTTGTATCAATAAATCATATGGCATATTTTTTTAAGCTCCCATTGTAAATTTTTTCCAATCAATAGCATTTTTAATCAAATAACCTCTAGTCGTTAAGGATTTGACTATTGTCTCTAAATAATTTATTTTTTCTTTTTGATATTCTATTTTATCTTGCATTTCTAATAAATCATTATCAGAATCTATAAATCTATTGAGATCTTCTTTATTTCTGCTCTTGATATCTAATTCAAAAGTTTCCCATCCCATTTCATCTAAACTATTTTTATCTATTTTTCCTGTATAATATAACCATTTTAATTTTTGTAAACTTTTTTTCTTAGATTCCATTCTAACTAATCTCAATCGTTCTTCTGAGAATATTTTTAAATATTTGTTGTGTATTTCTGGAATTTTTATAGATTCTAAATCTAATTGTGAATCGTCAATCGTACAGTCACTGGTCCATAATTTTTGTATTTCTTCTAATGTCATTCGACCTCAAAATTTAAACATCACTAATAATCCTTTCTATATTATATATAGCATACTGAAAACTAACATCTGCTACAGTAGTAGTTGTATCGGATGATATCGAATTCATATCTATATCACTTAAAGAAACAGGAAATATTTTCTCAAAAACAACTTTATATTGAACATTTTTATGACTAGATAAAATAAACAATATACCTTCTGAATAAACTCCATTAGTATCAGAATTTTTCAAAGTTCTGTATTGTCCGGTATTGGATGGAAATCCTAATCCTATAATCCAATTATAAATTTCTAACCAATTTTTTAATTCTTCATCAACGATGAAAGAAATTCTTAATTCATTAAAATCAATTTTATCTCCTGGAATAGGATAATCTTTAAAAGGTGTATTTACATTCGTTACACCTAAATTTATTCCGGGTAAATTTACAGATTGACAGAAAAAATTTACATTAGGAATTCTGTCTATCAGAAAATTAAATCCAGTTGGTATAAAATAATTTATATTTTTTGTAAGTGTTGACATATCATTATTTATATGATATGAAAAAGAGAGGAAATGCGGGAGTGTAAAACTCCCGCAAAAAGAAATATTACATTAAGTTGTTTACTCTAACAATTCTGTAATACTCGTTGGCATGACCACCTGTTCCTACCATATCTCCACCCAAATCATATGCTGCTGAATTATAACCAGCGGCTGCAGGAGCAGTTGCTGCTGCAAATGGATTTCTTACCATTCCATATCTGGTCTTAAATCCAATTTTTGGTTGGAAAGTATTTGTATCTACCGCACGTACCATTTGCAACGGCACGTATGGGCAATAGAACATTCCAGCATCATAAGATGATGAACCTTTATATCCAACTACAAAGTAATTTGAAGAATTTGTAACTGCATACGGATCAATATACACTCTATATCTACCGTTTAAAACACCTACAAATGTATTACCAGTATCGTCTGGATTCATGTTGTTGCTATCAAGTGCAGGAGCATAGTCCAATACACCTGCCATTTGAAGCGCAGAAGCGACATCGGAAGAAGTTACGATAATATTACCTTTTCCTCTTCTTGTCTTTTTTGCAATTTCATTTGCTTCTCTTTCAATTTGGAACATCAATCCTTTGAATTTTTCAACTGACCATCTTCCGTTTGAATCAGTATCCAAATCAAAAATACCTGGTGTGGTTGTATTATGCTGCGCACCAATTGTTGCCTCATTATATACTTTTCTAATTACTTCTCTATTGATTTCAGCAAGAATTTCAGCAGATAGAATGTTACTGAGTTCTGTTTCAGCATCCAAACCATGAACTGCTTTAAGATCTTGTGCTACTTCCATTGTGTAGTCTGCTCTCAATGCTCTTGTTCTTGCGGTAACAGTCACTTTCTCAATTGAGAACGCCATGTTTTGAGGTGTCATATCCTCACCAATATTAGTAGGAATACCACCACCTGCAGTTGCTAAATCTGCTGATGCATTTGCAACGGCTACACCATTATTTGCTGACAATAATAAACCAGGTGCGCCTGAAGTTTGTGTTACATCTGAATTTGCAGAATAAGTAGAATCTGCTTCATAGTGTAATGCCTCTGTGCCGTCCATTTTATCATATCTGGCTCTCATAGCAAAGATAAGGCCAGTTGGACCTGTCATAGGCTGAACACCACAAATATCATATGCAATCAAATTAGGCATAGATCTTCTAACTAATGAAATCATGATAGGATCGTATTTAGCAACACCGCCTTGATCTGGATAATTGCCAAGAGCATTTGGTGCACCAACTGCTAGTCCGTCAGATGCTGCTTCAGTAAGAAAATTTTGACTTGCTAAAATTTGACCATCTTCTCTCATCGATTTTTCTTGATTTTCCAATAAAACAGTTGTTACTGCTCTTCTATAAGCATCTTTAATTCCTCCCAATTCAGGATGGTCAAGAATCGGACCCCATTTTTTCTGTAAATTTTCGGAAAGATACATCTTTTAATCTCCTTTTATTTTTTAAGTGTTCTAGAAATAGCATCTGCATATCTTCTTATCGCATCATTTGCCATTTCATAATTTGAATCAGAATTAGCAGAAGTTTCATTTAATTCATCGTTCTCTATTTCGGTTTCTTCTGTTAATACCTGTTCTTTATTTTCATTACTTTTGAAGTAATTTTCTTTAATCATAGTCAATTTTTCTGCATATTCTTCTTCATTATTAAATGATATACCTTCCGAAAGTTTTTGAAGTTTTTCCACTTCAACTTCAGTCAAACCTTCAGATACAGTATATAATACGTCCATCTTTTTATATTCTTTAAGTTCTTTTGCTGTTTCAATATTTTTTTGAATTTCAGAATTTAAAGATTCTTCCAAATCTTCAACTTTAGCAAATAAATCATCTACAAGATCAACTTTTTCATCGGGAATATCAATATAGTGTTCTACAAATAGATTTTTTAAACCTACCATAAAATCTTCTACAACTTCAGATCGTATTCCTTTATCAATTGCTAACTGATTCTCTTCCATCCATTCTTTTACGACATAATTCATAAAATCATCAACTTTTTCTACCATTGATGATCTGTTTTCATCAATTGCTTTTTCGAGTTCTATTTGATATTGTTCATCTAATTTTTCAACTCTTGTAGCAATTTCTTCATTTACTCTTGCAAAAACTGCAGCTTCAAATATTGTTGCTGCTTTTTCCTTAAATTCTTCAGATAATTCTTCACCTTCAATCAATGCTTGAACATCATTAGCAAGATTTGCCTCTAATTCTTCTTTAGCTACTACTGCTTTCTGTTCTTTCTTTTTATCTTCAATAGGTTTTTCCATACCTTCAATTATTGATGCTATATCTTCCTCAGACATAGAAGCAATTTCTTCTTCAGTATAACCCTCATTCAATAAATATTCCATAATTTGTTCTTCGGTTATTTCTTCAGTATCATCGACTTCATTTAATGCACCGAGAACTTCTTCAACTTCATCTCTGCTCATTTCATCCAATTTATCATAAATTGATTTAATTAGAGACATTTTAGATGCTTGTTGTTCTTTAATGGTAGTGTCTTTTTTAACACTCTTAGTATATTCAGGCTTTTTGCCATCATTTGTTGTTGGATCTGCTCCAACTTCATCAACATCTGCCTTTGTTTTTTTCATACTATCTTTATTTTTACCTGCTCCAGGAATACTTGCTTCTTCAAGCTCCTCTTCCTGCTCGACAGTTTCAATAACTTCGTTGTCTTGCATTTGAAAACTCCTCTATATTTTTGAGATAACTCTGTTTGTATTTATACATATTAGAGATTTGATAAAAATTTATTAAAAGCTTTCAACTTTGTTTCGTCTAGCTTTTTTGAAGAAGAACTTTTAATATTTCTTTTAATTTCATTTAGTGCCTTTTCTTTTAAAACACCAGATTCCCATATCCATTCTTTACCTTCCATAATACCTTGAACAAATGCTTCAGGTGCTGAAGGATCGGCAACAATATCTGCGGCAGTTGCTAAATAAAAATCATCTTTAACAACCTTTGTGCCATTTTTTTCCTCAAGTGTTCCCATGCCTCTTGAGGACACACCAAGTTGTGCTCCATTACTAATCAAATTTTGCACAATTTGGCCGTATGGAGTATCCATAATCTTTGCCTTACCCCAAACATTGTTACCATCTTGTTTAAGTTCGGTAATCATATGTGACACTCTTTCAAGATTGATATTAGGTCCTTCAGGATGCCCTAATTCACCAAAAGCACGATTTTTCGCAACATAATTTTCATTGTATCTCTTCATTTCTTTAAAAAGCACTTCAGCAGGATATATTCTACCATTTCTATTTTTCACTTCTGCCATCATGAAAGGACCTTGTATATAAAGAGATTTTTTACCTTTTGTCTCTTCAGTAATATATTCAAGATCTTCTGTAATTTCTGTAATAAGTCTCATTTTTTTCCTATGCCAAGATGTCTAGCAATTTCTTGTTGTCTTTTGACCTTAACCATTCTTTTTGCTATTTTTTTTAGTTTAGGTAAAACTCTTTCTAATTTTTTCATCAACATCAATCTATGAGATAAAGATAATTCACCATAAGGTTTATCCCCTGCCCATTTTTCTTTTTTTTGCATTTTTAAAGATTGTAATGCTCTTTTTTCTAGTGTTTTATTATCAGCAAATCTTTTTAATTTTAATCTTCTTTTTTTAGATATAATTTTACTTCTTCTTTTCATAGATCTACTTGCACGTAACATGTCAGCAAGAGTCCATTTTCTACCTTCTTTTATCATTTCTTTTTTTTGTGTAAAGATTTATAAATACCCGTTCTCAAAGTTCTTTTTCTTTTCATATTAATAATTCTTTGTTTTATTTTTCTCATCCTTAGTGCTTGTCTTATTTTTTTATTTAAGACAGGATTATATTTCCTTCTTTCTTGAGAAGTCATTCTTACAACTCTTCGACTTCCTTTTACCTTTTTATATCCTTTACCTATTAAAGATCTATTTTTTCTGAAAACATTTCGTATTAATTTTCTTTTACCACCTTTTTGAATGTTAACTTTAGTTACTTTTTGTATTTTATTCATTTTCTTTTCTACTATTTGAAAATGCTACCATACTCCAAAAACTATTTTTAGATTCAAACAAGTTTTTAGAAAATTCTTTTTTATTATAACTATTTAACTTAAAATAAGTTTCTAATAAACTTTTAGCATCATCGGGTTCAATTATAATTTGTAATTTATCTCTAAGAACAACTCTATGATGTTCATTCAATTTAACAACTTTTTTAAGCAGAGGTATTAGATCATCAATATGATGTACATCTTCATACATGTCATCTTCATCATCATAATAATTTGCATCATCCGAATAACTATCGTATGGATTTCTTTCAGGACCAAATTCCATTTCATATTCTAGATAATGTTTTACAGATGAAATGTAATCAGCAGCTTTTGCAATTTTTTCTTGCACCCAAGATTCTAATTCATCATGATCATCTAATAACTCAAACAATTCTTTACTATATTTGTGCATTTTATAGAGATTTTGTTTAGCCATTCGGCCTTCATAATCATTGTAATTCTTTTTTAATCCTGCTGGTGTATAGACAGGAACATCAGAACCAAATTGATTATGATAATTTTCGTTGACTTTTTTCTTTTTATTTGAGTAAATTTCTTTAAATTTTTTCATAAATCTCTATAAAAAAATGAATTTTAGTAATACTGTTTTATTTATACAAAATATGATTTTTAAGTGGCATAATTCTAAATCATTATCATTTCTTCACTATCAAATAAATAAGTTTTATTTAATTTTATAAATTCGTATGCTTGCTCATGATAATTTGCTCCTTCTTGACATTGCAAAGGTATACCTTCATGATGTAATGAATTATTTAAATCATAATCTTCCGCATACTCTTTATTAGGATATATAGCAAATGTGACTAACATCATAGGACGATTTATTACAACATCTCCCTCTTCTGCTGGGTCAACTCTTTTTTTATGAATTCTTATATCTTCTATTCTTACATATGCCTCATTATATGTAATTCCTTTTTTTGTAAAAATTCCTTGTAATGCCATTAATTAAAATCCTTTAAATTTAATTTACTCTATATACAAATCCTAAAGTATTAAAATCTACCTGACCATATGCATTCACCAAAGCAGAAAAATTGCCTAAACCGCCTGGATCAGTTCCATCAGGTACCCAATTCACCAAATACCATCCAGAACCTGACATATGATCATACACTCTAATACCTGCTCCGGTACTGGCTTCATCTACATAAATCTGCAACAAAGCACCATCATATGTTCCACCTTCTAGTATTCTTCCATATCTTATTGCCCCTCCACTATTATAACTAACGTTTCCATATACATATATTCCACTTTGTGCTCCGTACATATGACCAGCATAAAAACTTCTATGGGAATGTCGGCCGCTTCGGGCATCATATACTTCAAATAAACCACCTGCTCTATTACCAGGATTTATAGCAACTGTATACCATCCTGCATTAACAGTTTTATAATATTGTGCATATCTATGAAATCTTGTATTATTTCCAACTTGACTTAAATTTAAATCTTCATGGTCAATATATTCGGTAATTTTGATGTTACCATCAATATCAAGTTTTTCTGCTGGAATTCCAGTACCAATTTTTACATTACCCGAAACACCTAGATTTGAAATATTTACGTTTTCTAAATTAGCACTGTTTGACACAATTTGATTGAAATTAGCATCATCTGAAAACGAAATCCCAGTAGATGTGTTAGATGCAACAACTTCATCAATGTATAATTTTGATGCCATAGTTTTCTACTATAAGTGTTGAAATTATTATAAGACAAAAAATTAAAATAAATTTTAAAATAAATTTTGGATGAAATAATTCATCTTTTGTAAGTAAAGTTTTAATTAACAAGTAATCTTGTTTTAATTTTTTTGTTAATGACATAATCCTAAATCATAAAAAAAGCAAGAGTTATGACTAATACACTCCATACCAATAAAACACTAGCATAATGATTAAATTTTGTTTGAAAATATAACATTCCAATAGCTGCACATTTATGCATAGGACTTAATAAATAACCTGCAAAATCTAATGCAAAAAACCAAGGTAAATATTGTATTCCGTAAATACCTGTCAACAATACAGTTATTGCCGCAAATCTACTACTACTTCCTAACAAAAAACTAGAATCAAATGCCATCAAACTTATTAA
>Ga0255772_10002006_pt1 | contig 20015 bp, 11 predicted proteins | sample 071ome_34_FD_179970 | JGI IMG/M metagenome (GOLD analysis project Ga0255772, IMG submission 179970) | Coastal salt marsh microbial communities from the Groves Creek Marsh, Skidaway Island, Georgia - 071411BT metaG (version 2) | ecosystem: Environmental > Aquatic > Marine > Intertidal zone >...
TGAAACTACAGCAACAATTGTGCCATACGGAACTGAGTTAAAAAACGAACAAGAAGTGGCTGATTTTTTGTTTGGTTACAGCAAATATCTTGAACAACAAGGATTTATATTTGATAATTTTGTTTCTGAACTTAATCTTCCTGCAAACTGGGAACTAAGTGTCAAGGAATTTTTGTTTTGGTCAACTCAAAATTGGAATACAAATGCAGTAATTACACTTTCGCCTGCGGCTCAGTCTTTGAAATATAAAAAAGAAAATACAATAGGTGATGATCTTACAGACTCTGATCAATACTATTCAGTGCTTCAGCAAGATGGACTGCCGATTAATCCCTACAATTTAAGCACAAAAAGACAGGATGGGATTTTTGAAATTATTACAAATCCTGCAGAAGACGGCATTTACAATGCAGACATCAAAGCAGTCCAAAAAGAACACTTAATATTACTAGACAACTCATCTCAATTTAAAGATGTTATTTTTGATGAGGCTCTAGGAAATAGACAAGACCGTGTAAAATTAGTTGGATTTAAAACAGCAAATTGGAATGGCGATCTATATGCACCAGGATATGTAATCGATCAAGCAAAAATTAGTGAATGGCAACCTTTTAGCGACTATAGAATAGGTGAAAATGTTTCACATCAAGGCAAATATTATACAGCAATACAAAACCATACAAGTGATGAAAATTTTGATAGCAAAAATTGGTCTGCTAAAACAGAATCTCCTCAACAACAGATGCTACCTAACTGGGATGCCAAAGCCGAAGCATTCAGAGATTTTTATTCTTTAGACTCAGACAATTTCGATGCGGAACAACAAAGATATGCTCAACATTTAATTGGTTATCAACAAAGAGATTATTTTAATGATCTTGGTTTAGAAGAACTTACACAATTCAAATTCTATCAAGGTATGCTCAAGGAAAAAGGCACAGTGTCTCCAATCCAAAAATTTAAATCTCAACCGCAAACCGGACAAACAGTTTCTTACAATCTTTTTGAAGATTATGCATTCAGAGTTGGAGAATTTGGCGGCCACAGAACTCAGCAAGAATTCGCTTTCAAAGTTGACGAATCTATTCACATAAAAAATAAATTGATTTACAATATTACAGATGGAAGTCAAGCAGATACAGAAACAATTATAAATGTAAATGCTGTAAATGATGAGTTATTGATAAAACCTTATGCATTCAGTGGATCACCATTTATAACTTATGATTATGATCAGCATCAAAACACCACACAATCTATATTTTCTTATCCCATAGCAGGATATGCCTTACCAGAGCAAGTTACAAAAACTGTGTTCCATGAAAGTGAACTTCTTGATTTAGATGTAAGTGATCTCAAAGAAGGCTCTACTGTATGGATTGCAAACACAGCCAGTGGTGATTGGGATGTCAAAAGAGTAAACAGTATTAATGCAAATGCAACAGTGTACAAACAATTTGATAACACACTGCAGATTTCATCGAACAGACCGCATGGTTTATCAGAAGATGACTACGTGGTTATAACAAGCACTGACGCATCAATCAATGGCATATATAAAGTCAAACTTACAGATAGCACTGATGATCTGAATACTTTCAGTGTAGATTTTACAGGTAATTTTGATAGCACAAACACTGTTGGGGTGATTTCTAAACTTACAAGCATCAGAATAAATTCTATTGACAACATAGAGTCCATTACTCCAACAAAAGGATTTCAAATCGGAAACTATGTGTATGTTGATAACAATTACAATGAGCAATATCCTAACAATGGATTATGGAAAGTATATCAAAAATCTGTTGATACAGATTATACCATAGGCGAGCAAACATTTAGTGACGAACTTTCTCAAGATGGTGAAACTGCCACAGCAATTGCTGTGTCTGACAACAATCTGTATCTAGGAGTAGGTGCTCCTGGATCTAACAAAGTATTTGTTTATTTGCGTGGTAACGTGACAGATGATTTTACACTTCGCAATGATATTGAACTTGATATAGGCAACACAGCAAATGATGATAGATTTGGTGAAAGTTTAGCCATCACTACAGATGGAGCAAGACTTTTTGCAAGTTCGCCTGGAACATTTGACATTGTCAAATTGACACTCAGTGCAACAGCAAGAACTTATTCCCGTGGTACAACCATCACAGGAGCAAACAGTGGTGCCACTGGTACAATTTTAGACATAGATTGGGACAATGATATCATATGGGTAAAAAATACCGGCAATCAAGATTTCGAAGTAGAAACATTGGACATAGGTGATTCGTCATCGGTGTTGAGCATCACAGCAATACTAGGATCGGATTATGCATCACAAGGTGCAGTGCATTGGATCAACAGAGACGCAAGATTAAGTTTTGGCATCAATCAATCGATAATTGCACCCAATGTTGACGCAGGAGGAGAATTTGGTAAAGCAATTGCTGTATCTGGTGATGGCACATACCTTGCTGTTGGAGCTCCAGGATCACCAGATGATTCTGTAACCAATGATAGAGGTGCAGTGTTCATCTACAAATATGCCAAAGATGGTTCGTCTGCTAGATATGATCTTCACCAAACGCTGATTCCTTCATCAAACAGTCAAGTTGATTCAAGATTTGGCGATAAAATTGCTTTTGCAGAAGATGGAAATACTTTGGCAATCTCTGCACCTTTGTATGATAATGACAGCACAACTGCAAATGCAGGCACAGTTTATGTTTATAGATTAAAAAATGACACATTTTTTGAGCATGAAAAAATTGAACCAAATCTTATAGATGATGTGCAGTTTGGAAATGGAGTAGCTATCAGTGAAGATGGCACTGACTTACTAGTAGGTGCACCAAAATATACAGATGTATTAGGTGATCAAGGAGGAGTATTCCATTACATTCAAAACACATCTGAACATGTTGGAGATGGCAGTACAACTACATTTACTGTTGGTTTCAATATTGATCATTCAATACATTTGGGTGTTTTTGTAAACAACGACAATCTTGTACAAAATGATGACAGTAGCACAGCACCATTTTACACACTAGATGGTTCTAGCAACACAATTACATTCGGCACCGCTCCTACTTCAAGTGCTGTGATTGTAATCAAACAATTTGCATTTGAAGAAATCATCACAGCACCAAAAATACAAAGCAATCAACAATTTGGTAATAATTTGTATGTCAAAGATAACACTCTTTTAATCCAAAGCAACAAGGGTGACGCTGAATTATCTACAACATTTGACACTGTGACTGATGATGGGTCAACTGCTTTGTCTGGGACTACGTTTGATAGATCAACAACAAGATTTATAGATCTGCAATTAGATAGTGGACAAGTTCATGTATACAATAAATTAGACACACAATTTAAGTATGTGCAAAATTTGCCTACAAGTGTAAATTTACAGACTGGTGCAAATTATGGCGGTGCGTTAGCATTGTCTCAACTTTCTGCTTATATTGGTGCACCAAAACTTGATACTACACTGTCAAATAGTGGCAGACTGTTTGTGTTTGAAAAACCAACATCTGATTTAGGATGGAAAACTGCTTATACCCAACCTGATCTAGTTCGTTCAGCAAACATAACCAACAGTTTCTTATACAACAAAGACACTGGAAAAACACTCACTCAACTAGCTTTAATCGATCCTGCCAAAGGAAGATTATTTGGCGAAGTACAAAAAGCCATTTCTTATCAGACACCTTATGATCCAGCAAATTATTCATCATGGGATGACGATCATAATGGAGAAATTTGGTTAGACGTTTCAAAATTCAAATACATTTGGTATGAACAAGGATCACTAGATGAAAAATTGACAAATTGGGGCAAACTGCATCCAAGCAGTTCGGTTGAAGTTAATGTTTGGATTGAAAGTGATCTTACACCAACTCAATACAATGCTCTGTCAGGAACTAATGAAGGAGAAAGTCAAAATATAACAGGAACTGCAAAAACAAACTTTTTAACCAAAAGAGTTTTTGATGCAAACAAATCAACATTTACAAACAAATATTTTTATTGGGTAACCAATAGAAAAACTGTTGACAGCAACAACAGTGTATCTGCTCAACAAGTTGCTAATGCAATACAAAATCCCGATTCGTTTGCAAACAATTATGGTGCTGTGGTTAGTAACAGAGCAGTATTGTTAAATCTTGATCGTTCTCAATTAGAGCAAGATAGAATTATTTTTAAAATTGAAAATACAACTGACAATGAACAGCTACAAAAACACACTGAACATGTTTTAATATCAAAGGATGATGCAAATTCAGAAATTCCTCAACAACTTACTGATAAATTTTTTGATAGTCTTATTGGTTTTGATAATTTTGGTAGATCAGTACCGGATGTAACTCAACCAGAAGGATTAAGATATGGTTCGTTAAACAGACCAAGGCAGAGTTGGTACAAGGATAGATTAGGGGCTTTAAAAATTATTGTGCAATTTATAAACGATAATCTAACAAACAAGCCTTATGCCACAACAAAGGATTTAACAAAATTTTTAGAAAAATCAACACTGCCCAGTTTGACATTAGGTGAGTATGATAGATCTGTAGATACAGATGTTGATTTATTATATGTTAATACAGATGAACTGAGTGCAGGGTATAAAATTTTAGTACTTGTTGATTCCAATGTTGCACAAGGTTGGTCAGTAAATGAATGGAGCGGGACTGCTTGGTCAAGAACATCGCAACAGACTTATGACACTGCGGATTATTGGGATTATGCTGATTGGTATGCTAATGGCTATTCTTCTAGTACAGTTGCCAATTATATTGTTGCAGATGAAAGAGCAAGATTGAATGGAACTTACAATGTCAAAGATATTGTAAAAGTCCAGACATCATATGATGGTGAGTTTAGAATGTATGAAAAAACACCTTCTAGCTGGAAAGTGGTTGCTATACAAAATGGAACTATTCAACTATCAACAAAATTATATGATTATGTAAACAATCAAGTGGGTTTTGGAGCAGACGCATATGGTTCATCATTGTATGATGCTGAAGCAGTTACAGAATTAAGAAATATTTTAGAAGGTATAAAATCATGGGCTATTGATGAAGATGCTCTATTGTTCAACAAATTATTTTTTATAGGTGTAAGAATTGCACAACAAGAACAAAAAGATATTGATTGGGTGTTCAAAACATCGTTTGTAAAACTTATAAACACATATTCAAATCTAGAACAATTGCGTGAGTTCCAGATCGATTCTTCTGATGCTGTGCAAAAGTTTTTAGATGAAGTTCTACCATTCAAAACAAATGTGCGAGAAGACATTACATTATACAACAATCAAGATGTTTTTGAAGGTGACATCACAGATTTTGACAATAAAACTTATTTTGACAAAACCATACAAGAATACATCACTCCAACTCTACGTCAAGATGATTCATCATATCCTGATGTGTACAGTAAAAATCCATGGAAATTGTACGCAGACAACTTTAAATTTGTAATAGATTCTATTGTTGTTGATCGTGGTGGATCAGGATACACAGAACCACCAAGAGTTGTCATATCAGGTGGTGGCGGCACCGGTGCTACAGCAACAGCAAGTATAGGAGACGGAAAAGTTACACGGATAACAGTTACTAATAAAGGGTCGGGTTATTACACAACACCAACAGTTACACTACAAGGCGGAGGAGGTAGCACTGTGACTACAGTTGCACTTGCTCATGCAGAACTCGGAAACGGAAAAGTTAGATCAATAGATTCGCAAATAAAGTTTGATCGTGTGAACACTCTAAAAGAAATCAATAGTTCTAACATTTTAGAATGGGCACCCTTTACATCTTATACGATAGGTGACAATGTCAGATATCTAAATGAAATATATAGAGTGCAAGAATCATTTACAAGTGGCAAGACTTTTGACGACAATGCGATTTTATCTGATTCTTCTTCGATAACAAACACAAGTCCTATTACAAGATGGACAGCTACAGATAGAATTGCAAGTTTCTATTCACCAACAACTGGTATGGCAGGACTAATTGGTGATGGCTCAACTACAATTAATGCTTATTCTCAACTAATGACTGGGATAGAATATCCAGGAGTAAAAGTTTCAGGCTTATCGTTTGCTTCGTCAACTGGTTATGATTTAACAGGATTTGATTTAGTGCAATACGACACAAATATTATTGTTACAGAGGATAGCGATCCAGAAAATTTAGATCAAGTACTAGATTCAAAAACATTTACTACTGAACTAGGTATTAGAGCAGAAGATATTAATGTAGTTGGCGATGCTTTTATTTCGGAATATTCAGCTCATGCACCAGAAGAGGTGTTGCCAGGTGGAGTGTATGACACCATGGATCTCAAGGTGTACACAAAACAAACTGACGGTGCCTCAACTGTAAGCAAAAAAAATTATTATGGTGATGGTAGCACAGTTAACTATGCAACTCCATCTTTATCTGCTGTTGATGGCTTGCGTGTATTCAAAAACAATCTATTCCAAAGAAGAGGTATTGAATATACGCTTGATTATCCCAATAAAACTATACAATTTGCAATTGCTCCTAGTTCAGGGGATATTATTTCTATCACCGCAATCCGAGTAGCTACAGACAATTTGATAGGCAAGTTTGAGTTTACTGCTACAGATAGTTCTAATACATTTGAGTCAAAAATAAATTTTGATCTAATCACACAACAATATGTTTTGGTCAATGGAATCAAACAGACTGTATCTTTGCAACTTAATGCTGATGGAGTGACAGCAGATGTAAAATTTACTCAAGCACCTGCTGTGGGTGATCAAGTGCAGGTATACCTATTTGATTTACCTTCTGGAACAAAAGCGTTCAGCGAAGTGGTTACCACACAATATGACAATATTCAAACTGATTCAACTGAATTTGTTATTCAATTAGATCCTGTGTCTTTAATAACAGGACCTCATCATCACAAAGTTATAGTTGAAGGAGTCAGTGGTGCTGACAAATCAAATCGATACAGGCTGCAACCACCTCAGATTGCTTATTATTTGGGAGATGGTTCAACAGTTGATTTTGTTGTGCCTAACGAACCAGTTGAGTCAGATACTGCTGACATCACAAACACAGAAGTTTGGAAAAATGGAATCCAACTTGTGGGTGTATCAGACTTTTCAATGAGCACTACTTTAGGTGGTGATAGATCGGTGGCTTTGACAACTGCTCCAGCAGATGGCGATGTAGTTGCTATTGTTTACAAATCTGGTCATGATTATGAACTTGATGCTAGTGGAAAATTAGTTTTACAGGCAGGATGGAACGGCGATTCTAGCATAGATGCTGAGAGTGTGTTTGTAACAACATTTTCTAATCATGACACACAATCATTGAGAACTGAAGTATTTGCAGGTTCAACAGGTGCTCTTGCTGTGAATAGATTAAATTATGGTGGAGTGGTTGACTCTATTGATAACACAGAAGATTTTGGTGATCTTGGCGCTCTTGATCAACCAAATGAAGATTTTGGTTTTACTGATGGTAACATCTTTGTTGTAGACATACAGTCTAAAAGGTATAGACTGAGTGCTACACCAGTCAATGAAAGTTATGTATTTGTAGCAGTGAACAAAGAATACCTCACAGCAAATCATGATTTTATTTTGGAAGGCAATGAGATTGTGTTACCTAATAGAAATTTAGGTGTAAATGATGTAATCACCATTACATATGTTGCTGGTGGTGTGTCTAAACCTGCGATTGCTTATAGAGTTTTCAAAGACATCATCAACAGATATCACTACAAAAGAATCAGCACAGCACATTCCACATATCTATCATCTGATGTGAATATAAGTGATACCGAAATCACAGTGAGTGATGCAAGTGCATTAGGTGATCCAGACACTGATGCTAATAATCCAGGTGTTGTGTTCATAGGCACAGAAAGAATTGCATATTTTGAAAAAGATGGCAACACACTGCGTAGGTTATTCAGAGGCACGCTCGGCACTGCAATTCAACAACACACAAGAAATGCCAAAGTTGTTGATGCCAGCGGAATTCAAACAATGCCATATCAAGACACTACCACAACAACTACATTTACTGGCGACGGAAGCACAGTGTCATTTGCGTTAGATTATGTTCCGTCAAACAAAGACCAAGTGCTTGTATTTGTTGGAGGTGAAAATATCAAAACATTTAGTGTTGGAAGTGATTCTAGTTCAGCAGTAATTTTAGACACAGCACCTGCATCAGGGGTTCAAATCAACATCATAAGGAAAACAGGTTCAGTGTGGTACAATCAAGGTGCGACCACAGGTGCTGACGGACAAGGACTTCAACAATCTACAAATATAAATGTGGCGTTTCTGCAAGACAAATCAGCAGATCTAAGTCTAATTTAAATTTTTATAAAAATAATTCTAGGATGAGTTTGATCATCATCAACAAGTGATCTGCCTATCACAGCAAATGGGTTAGGAGTGTCTGAGGCAACTGCATGGCCTGGAGTATTAGAAGTAACCAAAAGATCACCTTTTCTTACAGAACCTACCACTTTGCATTCAACTTTGCCTTTGAGTGCAATAGCTGGTCCGTCTTCTTGTTGATTCATTAGATAGGCCCATTTTTCACTCACTACGCCTGCAATTTTTGTATCATTTTCTACAGTGGACTGTGTAATTTCATGAGTGCCACCGTGTATCATCACATGGCCTACATCGTAGGTTGCATCTGCTGAGTATTTTTCTGCCAAGTCAGCGTACTGTGCCTGTGATGCTGTGGTTGATAAAATATTTGTAGATGGATTATATGATAATCCTGTGTCGGTCTCAATGCCTTGTGTGCCTGTGGCACCATCGACAAAAGTGATATAAACAGTTTCATCAGTGGTATTGTTGGCTGTAACTGTGACATTGGTTGCTTCTGTGGCAACTGCAGAAGTTCCTGTAGAAACAGCGTTGTCAACATATGCTTTTACTGATTGTTGAGTGGGTATCAAAGTAGCTGAATCTGAAGCCATGTTGTCTTCATCAACAAAAGCAGTGATGGTTATTGTACCATCTGAAATTGATCCATATTGTACAGTGCCAGTGGCAGTGATATTTCTTAAACTTGCAATATCAATGTTACTGTCAGCAACTAAAGCTTTGTTTGCGGCAGCTGTTCCATTAGTGATGCCATCTAATTTTTCTAAATCAGTCTCGTTCATATCAGCAGATCCGATTATAAATGAGCCTGTGGCAGTGATGTTTCCACCGGATGTCACAGCACCTGAAATTGACATTGCTCCGTCAACACTGACTGTGCCTGAATCTTCTGATCTTAACACACCAGCTAGGTTTATATCATCGTTTATTGTAATAGCTGTAGAATCACTAGATGAAAGAGTGTTAGCAGTCAAATCAGAATTTGTAGCAATAATAACTGTGCCTGCTGAATCTGTAGATGTATTGATGTTAGTACCACCAGCGAATCGCAATGTTTCAGTTCCGTCGGCTGTGACAGTCAAAGTTGCACTGTCATCTGCAACAAAATCTATGCTGAATGTTGAAGGAATTTCAGAATATTTTGCTATCCTTATACCACCAGCAGTTGCTCCGTCATGCACTCTGATTGTATCAAGAGTAGTGTCAACAGTTACTTCGCCAATAGCTCCTGTGAATGAAGTGTGTTCGGCTGTAGTTCCTCTTCTAAACTGTACTTGTGTTGCCATGTGTTAGTATTTATAGTCATCAAATATGTACTGCTATATTTGTTCAGTATAAATAGATGATATGACTGATTCAACACAAGATAATCAAACACAAACAACAGTTAAACCTGATGAACAGCAGGGTATAAACATTGAAGGTTATATTAAAATCTTTGATCCAGACTCAGGTGATGTTTATGTAGACAAAAAGAATGCAATACATTATGAAAATTTTTCTGAAGCACTTGCAAAATCTATAGCAAACAGATCAACAGGCTTCATTGAAGAAATGCACTTTGGAAATGGTGGTACTTCTGTAGATAACACAGGTATCATAACATATCTTACACCAAATACCACAGGTGCAAATGCAAATTTATATAACAGAACTTATTACAAAAGTGTAAATGATCAATCATCACTAAACACAGATACAACAAGAAACAAAATTACAATTGCACACACAGATGGAACAACCTATACTGACTGTATAATATCTTGTCTGTTAGACTTCGGTGAGCCAGCAGGTCAACAAGCGTTTGACAACACAACCACAGTGAATGACACATATGTGTTTGATGAAATTGGACTGTTTTCATGGGAAGGCACAGCAGGCGCAGGCAATCTATTGACACATGTGATATTCCATCCTGTGCAAAAATCGTTGAATAGATTGATACAAATAGACTATACCATAAGGATTCAAAGTTTGACAAACTTTGTTGATGTTTAAGGAGCGGTAAATATAACACATGGCATACACAATTAATAAAACAGATGGAACAATAGTAGCAACAGTAGAAGATGGTGTCCTTGATACAACCACTTCGCTTCAATTAATAGGAAGAAACTATCAATCCTATGGTGAACCATTTAATGAAAATCTTGTAAAACTATTAGAAAATTCTGCTTCGACCACAGCACCATCAGCTCCACTTACTGGTGAGTTATGGTATGACAAATCATCTAGTTCTTTAAAAGTTTATGACGGATCTAATTTTAATCCAATTGGCATAAGAAATTCCGCAACAGCACCGACCACAGGTTTATCAACAGGCACACTTTGGAATGACACCACTAATGATCAACTATACATGTATGATGGGTCTGCTTTTGATTTAATTGGACCGATATTTAAAACAGGTGACGGTGTATCGGGTTGGAAAGTTGATGTAGAAGATTTATCAGGTGGTGGCACAGCAAATGTGTTGTCTTTGTATCAAGATGGTACAAGAGTTGCAATACTTACAAAAACTGCAAGAACACTTGATTCTGTTCCATCTGGTTTTTCTTCGGCTACTTTAGATGCAGGCCTTACATTTTATGAACAAACAGATTCAACAACATTTAGATTGCATGCCACTGCACAGAACTCTCTAGAGTTAGGTGGCAGAGAAGCCGCAAGGTATTTGGTAGATGATCAAAACCAAACAACTACTGGTTCATTTGCCATAGCAAACAATTCTGGTTTAACTGTAGGAGCAGCCAGTGATGCAACACTTTCTATTTCAAGCAGTGATTTAATCATTACTAATAACAACGCTGATCAAAATATTATTTTTAAAATTAACCAAGCATCTGTAGTAACAACAGCAATGACAATAACAGACACTGCTGATGTCAACATTGCAGGAAATCTAACTGTTCAAGGAAATTTAACCACAGCGGGTTCTTCGTCATCATTTGCTGACAATGTGATTGCAATCAATGATGAAGACGGCAATGGCGGTTCAAGAGATTCCAATCAAAATGCCGGACTGCTTATAGATGGTGCAACAGCAGGTAATGATGTAACATTCCAAGTGACAGGATCAGATGGCGGATATTTAGAATCGTCATCAGGTTTATCCGTTGCAACAGGCGAAGCATTCTATGTGAATGGAACTTCTGTGTTGAATGCAACCACATTAGGGTCTGCAGTGGTGACATCATCTCTTACCACAGTTGGCGCACTTGATTCAGGATCTATTACAATAGGATTTGGCGATATTGATGTTGGAGATGCTAACAAAGTTTCAGCAGGTACTATCAGCACAAGTGCTTTGATTCTTCCATCATCTGAAAATACAGATTCATCAACAAGATTTCAAATTGACAATGTATCTAATGATGGAGACTTAGGTACATCAACTACCAGTCTTGTAACAGAATATGCAGTAAAAACTTATGTTGACTCTCAAATTTCTGGTATAGTAACAGACCTTGTGTTTTCTATGGACATATCAGGACTAAGCAATGCCGCCATAGCAACTATACTTGAAACTCTAGCACCAACTTCTGATTATGCTGTAGGCACCAAGGCAAGAATTGCAGGAGTTTCATATTCGCCTACATCATCTTCATCTTACAGTGCTGGTTCAATTGGAAATCCTGCTTCAGTGACAACAACCACTACACTAAACACAACACGAAACAACGATTTAATCTTTACAATCGTTGCTGGACCTTCTTGGTCATACACTTCCGGTTAATTGTAAATGACAGATTACAATCCACAAATTGTGGAAAATTACATCACAAATTCTGCTGAAATTTTAGATTTTGTAAAACTCCATGATCACTTGTTCACTAGACGAGTACAAGGACATCAGCGGGCTCATCGTGCTAAAATTGACGGACCAACTTCACAGTTTTCTTCTATATTCTATGATGATATGCCGGAAGAATTGAAAGAAATGTGTTTAAAGACCATACCTCATGATAGAAAATGGTTGTCTCAAATTGTAATCAACAAATATGAGCCTGGAGATTTCCTTGTAAAACATCAAGACTCTCAAGGCGGGTATTATAAATTTAAACTTGTATGGCTTACTGAAGGACCTCCGCATTTTTGTTGGTACGATGAACAGGATACACCACATCTAGTGCAAGAAAAATCCGGGGCTATGTTTAATATGGATATAGGCCTTTTTCATGAAGTGACACAAATACAGCCAAATGAACCTATCAAGTATTCGATGTGCTTGATTTGGAGGTAACTAAATACAACGATGGCAAAAGAACTTAAAAAATTATTGTTTAACAAAAAGACTGGAGTTTTGATAGGAGATATTCCTACAACTCAGGATACATCTAAACTCAATTTAGAAAAATTTGTTACAAAGGAAGTTGAAATTGATCCTATTGCTGAATTTTGGGACGGAGATTATCAAACTGGTTCAGTAAAAACAGTAGATATGACCACCAGATTTACTGAAGCTACTGTAAATGAAGAAATCACAGCAGAAATAGAAGAAAAGTATGATCTAGTAGCTCAATTAAGATACATTAGAGAAGCAATTAAATCTATCGGTGCAGATAAACTTCCAAAAGAATTTTTAGATATGTGTGATCATATTGATGATTGTGTTGCAAAAGGCAAAACAAAAAAGGCAACTTATAAAGAATCTGATGCTTATGACTACATGAGTGAAGAAGACATCAAAAATAGATCTGCAAGTGCAATAGATTTCAATTAATCAATTTTTTATCTATAATATATTGGCAAGCGGCACGATGTGCTTCATGTAGTGGGTGATGATACTTGCCTTTAGGAAATTCTTTTTTATCACACCATTCTACAAATCCTAGTTCATCAAATTTTTCAACTTCATCTATGGATATTGTGCAAAAAAACAAAAAAGGAATGTTTTTAGAAATTAAAAAATGTTTTGTTGCATCAATACACAATTTTGTTTGGAATAAAAATTGCTGTTCATTGCCGAAGTGTTTATACACTTGTTCGGAAAGACTATCAATACCTAGATCTTTTAAATGCTGTGAATACGAATCATCAAATATATTTTGTAAGTCCCAATTGTTAGGAGCAAGATCAAACCAGTGTGACTCATCTTGATTTTTAGTGGTATAATTGTATGATAAATTGACACCCAAACGACTTGGATAAGTCCACTGTACAATTATCATAGTATTTTGGTAGTTTTGATGTTCAAAAATTTTTTTTACTATTCCTTGGTTGGATGCACCTGCATAAGCAATGCTTTCATATGCTACATTGTAATGTTTTGCCAAAAGAGCAGGATATGTATGTTGTGAGAATGGCATTTCGTCACCTAGTTCGTTTCCTTGTATAAAAGAGCAACCTGCTGATAGTATTTTTTCAAAAGTCATATGTGTCAAAGATTATATCTACACTTAATTGTAACGCATAAATATTTAATCAAACATGGCTTACACAATTAACAAAACCGACGGAACAGTGTTGACCAATATTGTTGACAACACACTGGATGAAACAACTAATTTACAGTTGCCTGGCAGAGGATACACAGGTTATGGTGAAAGTCAAAATGAAAACTTTGTAAAACTTCTTGAAAATTTCGCAAACACAACATCTAATGCTCCTACCAAACCGCTCATAGGACAACTGTTTTATGACACTACTCTAGATCAAATGCAAGTGTATGACGGTTCGTCATTTAGAGCAGTAAGTGGCACTATAATATCGGCCGCAGAACCATCATTTGGGGCACAAGGTGATCTATGGTATAATTCTTCTTCATCGCAAATTTATGTTTACTCAGGCACTGCATGGACTCTTGTAGGTCCACCAGCATCTTCAACAACAGGAGCAGTTACAGATACTATTATTGACAACACTGGAACAACAAATAATGTTGTTAAACTTTTGGTGGATAACAACATTGTGGCAATTGTTAGTGACAATGAATTTACTCCACAGGTATCATTGACAGGATATGAAACAGTCAAAAAAGGAATCACACTTGGCACAAACATAACCACAAATAGATTTCAAGGCACAGCAACAGATTCAGATAAACTGGGAGGCGTGGCAGCTTCTGACTATCTAAGGTCAAGTGTTGCTGATACTATGACAGCAACTCTTACAATTGCCAATGACAACGCACTAGTGTTAGGACAAGACAGTGATGTAACTTTATCACAATCAGGATCTAACTTTATTGTTAGAAATACAACAGTAAATGGTGATATTCAATTCAGAGTAAACGATGCCGGCGTAACCACAACAGCATTGACTGTTGATGGAGACACTTCGAGTGTGATTATTCCAAACAATCTCACAGTGTCTGGCACAACAACTTTAAGTGCGTTGACAATGTCATCAGGCACAGCAAACTTAAACAATTTAACTGTAAATGGAAATTTGACTGTTGAAGGAACCCAAACAATTTTAAACACGACCACAGTAGAAATTGAAGATCCTATTTTGTTACTAAGCAGTAACACAAGTGGAGGACCAACACAAAATTCTGGAATTCAAGTCAAACGAGGAACTTCTGCAGATAAAACTTTGGTATGGAACGAAACCACAGACAAGTGGACTGTGGGATCTGAAACATTTGTTGCCAGCACATTTGAAGGTAATCTTACAGGAAATGTCACTGGAAACGTAACAGGCAACACAACTGGAATACATACCGGAAATGTCACAGGTGATGTAACAGGTGATGTCACAGGAAACTTAACAGGCGACGTAGTTGCCAGCACTGTGATTACTAATATTATTTCATCAACAGACTCGTCTTTGATAGAATTACAAGACAGTTTAAGAGTGACAGGGTCAGTTATTACTAATACAATTTCATCAGATGATTCATCTGAAGTAATAATCGATGACGCAGTCAGTGTCAAAGGTGCAATTACTTCTAATGCATCTATTACAGCTGCAACTTCTATTAAATCAGATTCTATAGACACCAATACAATTAGTTCAACAGATTCTTCGCTTATTGAAGTGCAAGACAGTTTGAGAATTACAGGAACCATAGTTTTTAATGAAGCTAGATCCGATGACTCTAGTGCAATTACAATTAGAGATGGAGTGAGAATAACCGGCACTGTGCAAATTGATCTCGCATCGTTGCCAACATCAGACCCAGGCAATGCAGGACAGTTGTACAGAAGCGGTTCTGCTTTACAAGTGAGTTTAGGATAACATGGCATTTACAATTAACAAAACAGATGGCACAATACTAGCAACTGTACAAGACGGTACACTAGACCAAACAACCAATCTTTCTCTATTTGGTAAAAATTATGCAGGCTATGGCGAACTGTTGAATGAAAACCAAGTTAAACTACTAGAAAATTTTGCAAACACAACAGAGAACGCTCCAGACAAACCATTGACTGGTCAACTGTTTTATGACACAACAAAAGGTCAAATTCAAGTGTATGATGGTTCGGTGTTCAAGGCTGCCTCAGGTTCAATTGTCAGCACAACTCAACCAACCATAGGTTCAACAGGCGATCTATGGTTTGATTCAACCAATGAACAAATTTATGTGTACAATGGATCTTCATGGATATTGGTAGGCCCAATTGCATCTGCTGGAGCAGGTACCACAGGATCGATTTCGGCAACAATCACTGACACCACAGGAGTGTCACGTTCAGTGATTCAGTCTTTGGTCAACGACACAATTGTGTCTATAACATCATTGGTTGCATTTACTCCACAAACAGCAATCAGTGGATTTGCAACAATCAGTAAGGGTGTCAATCTATCAACAGCAATTTCAGATAACAAATTTCAAGGCACTTCAACAGATGCTGATACTTTAGGTGGAGTTGCTGCCGCAAACTTTTTACGTTCAAACACAGATGACACAACCAGTGGTACAATTTCTATTCAAAAAGATGCTTCATTGATTCTTGGTGCAGACGGCGATGTCACATTTGAACAGTCGGGAGCAATATTCACAATTACTAACACCACTGAAGATGGAAACATTGTGTTTAACATCAATGATGGCGGGTCTCAAACTGATGCATTGACCATCACAGCTTCAGATGCCTCTGTAACTGTGGCAAATGATTTAACTGTCAGTGGAAATCTCACTGTGTCTGGAACAACAACCACTATTTCAGCAACCAACACCACAATCGAAGACAACATTATTGTGCTTAACAAAGGTCAAACTGTGCAACTTGATTCTACAAATGATTCTACAGTTGGCAATGATATAGGTATCGTTTTTGACAGAGGAGTTTCTACAAATGTTGCTTTTATATGGGATGAATCCAGTGATGAGTTTGCACTGGTAAACACCACCGACGATGGATCAAACCTAGGAAATATTTCAATTTCATCATACCAAACTCTCAAAGCCACAGCCACTTCTGCTCTATATTCTGACTTGGCAGAGAGATACGAATCTGATCAACCATTAGAATCTGGTGATGTAGTGAAACTTGGTGGAGACAAAGAAGTTACAAAAACCACGCAACAGGGGGATACATCTGTATTTGGTGTTGTTTCAACAAATCCAGCATACAAAATGAATGCTGATGCTGGTGGAGATTCAACACATCCATACATTGCATTGTCTGGTAGGGTGCCTTGCAAAGTCAAAGGATCAGTAAACAAAGGTGATAGACTGATAGCATCTGCAGAACCAGGTGTTGCAGAAGCAGTAACTGATGAAGAATCGATGAATTTCCTTGCAATTATAGGCCGTTCGTTAGAATCTTCTCAAGAAGATAGTGTTAAATACATTGAGATAGTTGTAGGAAAAAATTAGGAGATTATATGGCATACGTAACAGGTGACACAATACTAGATGATCATTATAATGGCTTTGCAAATGACAATTCACCCAACAATGTAAACAAGATTTGGGGTGTAGGCAATGGCAACTATGGCTATGGACAAAGCAACACAATTTCATCTGTATCAGCAGGCAACACAGTGTCAGCCACACAGTGGAACACTCTGCTAGACAGAATGGACAACATTGAAAATCATCAAGGGTCTTCTATTACTACTGGTGCAGGCACACTGTCAGGCGGTGATCCTATTGCCGCAATCCTATCAATTTCAACAGACATCACCACACTTGGCACAAACAGATACAATGTGTCAGGAGGCAATATTACTCAAACATCAAACCCAAACACAGTGAACAGAACATTCACAGGGTCATGGTCAGCATCTACTATACATGAAGTTTCATTTACATTTGCATCATCAGATGCACTAAGATATTTTTTCAATGCAGGCGGCAAAATCACTCATGTGTGGAATTTGTCAGGCGGCACATCGGATGGCAAATACGATGAGTGGGTTGACCTATTCAACACCAAAGCAGCCACATTTACAATTTCTGCTGTGGCAGATTCACTATCAGGATCAGGCTCAGCATCAACAAATCTCAATGAAGGTTTTTGGTCTGCAGGTATAACCAACGGTGGTGCTTATCAGGTTCATCAAAAAATGTTTGCAGACACAGCTCCATACACCACAAACTATGTGCAGTGGGAAGTAAAAGTTTCTGGCACAGCAGGCTCCAATGGTGGTAAAGGTGAAGTGCTCACCATCAAAGCTTCTGCAATTGATGCCGCAGCTGATCAAGTAGACGAAGGTCAAGATCCACAAGATCCACTAGATCCGGCTGTAACCAACTTGGACATTGTCAACGGTAACTTGTCATCATCATGGTCATACTTCAAGCCAAACACAACTTACCTCAACAATGACGCTGTGGGCACAATCACAGCCGCTGAAGTAACACAGTCACAATCATAATTGCTTTTTTGTTGAATCTATAATATAATATAGCCATGAGTCAACGTAGATTTGCCATCAAGAGAGATCTGAATCTATTACATCAGAGATGTGAAGCACAGATGATTATGGTGTATGAAGGTGGCATGTTCAGATGTGATACACACATGGTTGCATACAGTCTTACCATCCAATCAGGTGATGTAATACTAGATGTCAATCACACGCCTATCAAAATCAATGATGCACAACAATTTCAACAAAAGGTACACCAACAACACCATATGGTGATGAACGAGTATGCTGAGGAGTATAAAAAAATTGTTGAATGATCAAGGCATTTTAATCTACAATTTTCAATCACACATTGATTACAGCAGGATTGCTGAAAAATGTGTACAACAATGTAAAAAGTTTTTACCCACAATTCCGGTGATGACAGTTGGTCAGCCTATTGATGGTGCTGATGCACACCATAATATAGATTTGCCAGCAACTAATAAGAGGGTTTTTGGCAATCAAAGTAAAATTTGGCATAATCTTGCAAGACACATGTCATATGAAATCACACCATGGCAACGCACTATTGTGATTGATTCTGACTATATGGTGTTGTCCAATCAACTTGAAAAATTATTTGCAAGTGATCAACAAATTTTAATGCATAGAGAATGGTATGATGTTGCCAATGATACTATTCACACCATTCCTGTTGGTAAGTCTGATATTGATATGTTGTGGGCCACTGTGTTAAAATTTGATAAAACATCGGCAGTTGCTGAATTTTTTGATCTGTGGCAAAAAGTAATTGCAAACTATGGGTACTATGCAAAATTGTTTGAATTTTCTTCGCATGTTATTCGCAATGATTTTGCTGTGAGCATTGCTCTCAAACAATTAATGAATCACAATTCTATTGATCATTGTGTAATTCCATGGAGCATATGCACCACTAGAGATCATGTAAAGGTCAAAAATATTGACACAAACAAGATTGTGTTGGAAGATTCAAAAAGTAGTTTTACTGTTAACTTTGACTGCCATGTTCTTAACAAAGAAAGTTTGTGTGATGCAATATCATAAAAAACAAGGCATTGGTTTTTTGACTTATGCATTAAACACAGATGTAGATTATGAAAAATGTGCTGTGTTGTGGGCATTGAGTCTTAGAGCAACTCAAAAACAACCGTGTAAAATTGCTGTGGTTGTGAATGATAAAAATTCATGCAGATCGGATTTGCATGATGTGTGTGATTTTGTAATCACTAAACCAACAAAATCGGTTGTGAATGAAATGCATTATGAATCTGAATTGTTGAATGTTACACCATTCAAAGAAACAATCAAAATGGAAGCCGATATGTTGGTACCATGTGATATGTCAGTATGGTTGCACACTTTTAGAACAATGGATTTGTGTATCACAGGTAGAGTTATTGATCATAAAAACAAAATAACAGATGATACAAAATATAGACAATTCATTAAATCAAATTTACTGCCTAATGTTTACAATGGCTTATACTATGTGAGATTGACAGAACAGAATGTAAAATTTTACAGAGAATTAGATAGGGTATTTTCTAATTGGCAGACAGAAATACGCAAGTACAGAATGTGGGAAAATCACAAACCATCTACTGATTTTGCAATGAGCATGGCTCTGGCTAACCTTGGCATGGAAAATTGCGTGATGGATCACACAGTGCCAACATTTGTCCATAACAAGAGATATTGTGTAGGTGACTGGAAATATCACAGTGTACCTCAACCTTCTGACATAATTGTTAACGGTGCTAATTTAAAATATCCATGGCATTATCATGACAAATCTATAGCCAGTGAAAAACTTATATCT
>Ga0255772_10002008_pt1 | contig 20005 bp, 18 predicted proteins | sample 071ome_34_FD_179970 | JGI IMG/M metagenome (GOLD analysis project Ga0255772, IMG submission 179970) | Coastal salt marsh microbial communities from the Groves Creek Marsh, Skidaway Island, Georgia - 071411BT metaG (version 2) | ecosystem: Environmental > Aquatic > Marine > Intertidal zone >...
GGGTTTGACTTATAGGAGATAACAAAATGGCAAAACAAATAGACGCAGAATCGTTAGTAGATAATTTACAAAACGCAAAGTTCGGACTATCAATTCAGAACATCGTTGCTATCATAACGGTATTATCATCTTTAATCGCAGGTTGGTATACTTTTACAGGTAGAATAGATTCATTAGAAGAAGTAGTTCAGGGATTTGCAGAAACATCAGATATTGAATTAGTTGGACAAAAGTTAGACGCATTTGAAAAACAAATCGACTATCTTACAGAAAAGATTGATTCATATGAAGGTGTAGATTTATCAGATATCAAAGGTGATATCGCAGGTCTAAAAGGTGAAGTGAAATCATTTAATAGTGCTATCAAAACACTTGATAACAAGATTGAAGAATTCCACGGAGACCCATTAGCTAAATTTAAAAAATAAACAGGAGTAGAAATATGAAACATTTATTCAACATATTTGTGTTGATGTTTTTATTAGGTTGTGCAACATCTAATGTTGAAGCACAATCAGCAAAAACAAAAGTACAATCTAAAATCGCATCATACGAGGCAGAAAAAACCTTAGATGATATTAAATGGTATGACGGAGAACCAGAAGGAATACAACTGATTCAGATTTCTATTCCACAAAACATCATCAACCAATACCCAGAACTTAGAGATAAAAGAGTGGGGTTTGGTATGACCAATCGAATTATCGAAGTCTTAGAAGAGGCAGGTCGTTTTTATTTCGTAGAAGAAAAAGACGAAGTAATAAATAAAATCGTACAAGAGTGGGAACGAAGTGTTGATGGATTATTGGAAGAAGAACTAAATGTCGGTAAGTTCGCTACAACCAAATGGTTTGCTTATGCAGAAGTATATGATTTCGCAGTATCCAATCAAGAAGAAATCAAAAGAAGAAAAGCAAAAATCACAAACACAACTATGGTTGGTATCCAAGTTCGTTTAGTAAATGTAGAAACAGGTAGATACATTACAGGTAGTGGATTAGGAACATCAGCAAAAGAAGGTGAAGGTTTATTGAAAAATCTTGATATGTCTTTTGACCAATCAACCGTATCATTTGCAACAACAGGAGCAGTAATTACAGCAGTAGCAAATGTGTTGAGAAGATTAGAAAAAAGAGGTTGGTAGAATGAATGAAATGGTTACTCACATTATTAATATTCAGTAGTCTTTACGGACAAGGTTTCGGTTATAATTATATAGACCCTTGCAATCAACAAGCGGTTAATCTTAATTACAAAACCGAAACTACACCAGGTGGATTTTGGGTTACTTATTATAACCAAAGAAGATTTTTTACTTGGACAGAAGTAGCAGACGGAACTCTACAAAATTGGACACAACAAGTTTATAGAGATTTCGAAAAACTATTTCCTTGTGCGGTTAATGTAGCAGAAGAAGCATTAGCATCTGCTATCTCGACAAACTTGGCAGACGAGTTGGAACAAGAAGACGAAGAGGATATTGGAGCTTCGGAACCAAGTTTTATCGGTGGAGATATCGTTAATACTTTTTATGATTGGGGTTCAGTAGCAACATTTAACTCGGTTTATACAAGAGAAAATTTTGATTTAACTCAAGAGTATAATTATACTTTAAACATTACTTTGGATTTAAAAAAAGTATTGGGTTTGTATGGTAATACCAGAAAATCAAAGGAAAAAAGACAAAGTGCATTTTGGAATGCAGGAGCATTATATTACAGAACTTTTGAAGGTAGTGATTGGTTAATCACAGGTAATTATGGAAAAGTAATTCGTAATGATATAAACCAAGTTGGATTATTAAGTTCATCTATTGGTAGAATATCAAGAGAAAACTTTTTAAATTTAAACCTAATGTATGGGTATAAATATCCAATACAATTTAGAGATAATACAATTAACTTACAAACTTTCGTAAGTTATACGATTTTTAGATATTATGAGGGTTTAAAAACTGAAAACAAATATTTATTATTAGAAAGTCCTATATTGATTTATCCAGGTGCAAACATCGATATAAACTTTACCGAAACATTTAAAATGAACTTCGGTTTTTACATTGGATACAACACTTTGGTAAATGATTTAGGCGAACGAAACATAAGTTATTCCTTAGTATTTGGAACTAACTTTTAAGGAGAAGAAAATGAAAAAACTATGGTCAATCGTATTACTATGTGGAATAGTATTTGGACAATTACCACAACCAACTTTAGTTGGACAAGATGACTTAAAAGTTCCAACTTTGTCAATTAACAATTTTGTTAATCAAGCAGAGATTGAAGGACTTGAAGACTCAAGAGTTTTCTTAGGTATAACAAATATACTTACAGAAAATGTAATGGATTCAAGATATGATTTGGTAGAACAAGATTCAGATTTTGAAATGACAGCAAGAGTTGTTTATCTTGGAAAACCAAGAACCAGTACAACAATACTTGGATTATTCAGAAGAGAAACAACTACAACAGAAGTTCGTGTAGTGGTGGAAATCAAGAATAAGAAAACAGGTAAAGTAGTAAGTGGTAATGGAACAGGAACTATCGATAGAGAAATTAGTTCCACAGGTTTTCAAATAAATGAAGAACTACCTTTCGATAGAAGTGAACTCGGTGGAGCACTGAAAGAGGCGATAGGTAATGCGGTTCAAGAAATATTATAAAGATATACTTTCATTAGTAGGAGCAGTCTTGTTATTGGGAACTACAATCCTAATCAACAAGTATGATGTAAAACAATTATATCGTGAGTTCGCTACATTATCTTTAAAAGTAAATGCTCAGGAAAAAAAGATTGAGGGTTTAGAAGATAAAGTTAGTACATTGATTGTTCAGAATCAAAGATTACTAAAAGAGTTAGACAAACATAACGAAACTCGTGGTAGTGAAAATGCATTACTATTGGAAAGATTATACGACTTAGAACAAAAGGTAGAAATACTTTCATCTAAACCATTAGTGTCGATGACTAAAGGTAAAGTCTTTAATGATAGATTTGAGTTTGAAGATAAACAAGTAAATCGTTTTGGACAATATGAAACCAAAGGACAAGTATTGGTTGCGTGGAGAGATGATTATTTAACAACTAAAAAAGTCAATGTCAATACGATTGGTGAAATTAATTTAAAACCAAAGATAGAAAAGCTTGACAAAGACAAATTTGTTTCGTATATTGATGAGAGTTATTTAGGTGGTATAACTATACGAGGACGAGGAGAAGTCCAAAAGATAGAACCACCAAGAAACCAATTTAGTGTTGGACCTTTTATAGGAGTGGCATACAACAACACAACCGGTATGACAGAACCAGTAATTGGTATTGGTGTTACATATAATTTATTAAAAATATGGGATTGGAGATAATGGATAAAGTAATTATAGCAATATGTTGTTTAATGGTCGTAGGATATATCCAGATAACAATGTGGAAAGATGAAGGTAAGTTATGATTAAATTAACTTTATCGGGTGGTAATCAAGTGATAGAAAAGGTATGTAATCATTGTGGTTGTCATTTAGAAGATTTACAAGTAGAAGATATATTGGTTAAACCAAAGTGGGCAAACTCAGACAATATGACTTTTAAATACCAAGACGGAACAGAAATAACAAGAACAGAACTTCCAACAGAATTAAAAGAATGTAAATGTGAGGAGTGTAATGATTAAATTATCAACATTATTAGAAAAACATCCAGATGATATAGATTCAACTTCTGGTGTAATTATAGAACACGCCAATACTATATTGATTATGAAAAAGACAGAGGGTGGATATACAATACCAAAAGGACATATGCGTAAAGGTGAAACACCAAGACAAGCAATGCATAGAGAATTAAAAGAAGAAACACAATTAGAACTACCACACGAACCAAAGTTCTTATACAAAGTAGAAAGACCAATAGAAAAGGGTGGTAATTTTATGTATGTGTTTCATTACTTATCAGACCACGAATTAACACCAACACTCGACCACGAACACACAGACTTCGGGTATTATCAAAAAGATGAATTACCAGAAGACATTTATTATTTAGGAAAGTTTTTAAAATGAAAAAAACACTAACAGAAATATATAATCTTATGGAATCAAAAGACTTTGAATATGTTGCAAGAGAAATCGTTAGACATTATGGATTGCCTACCAAAGTAAAATTCACAATGGGTAGAAACACTTCAAACCAAGATAAAGGTGATTATAAGTTTTTAGAAGACACGATTTACATTAGACCAAAAGGATACCGAAACAATAAAGAATTCATAGAAACACTTCTACACGAAATACACCACGCAGTAAGAGTTCATCGATACGGATTAAAAAAGTTCTTAAAGAAATATCAACAAGCAGATGATGTCGCATTGTCTATTGGTGGTGAAAAGTATCGTGATAATAAGTGGGAAAAGAAAGCTGAGGGGTGGGCTAAACACGAATACAAAAGGTATTTTAAAGATAAATTCTTTGATGTAGATTAGTTATATATTGAATTTTCCCCTTTTCGTCTACCTACCTACAATAATATATATATAAAAATTTCAAAAAAATCACATTTATTTTCACAAAATAAAAAAAAATTCATTTTAGAAGTTTTATCTTATACTTATTAATGTATGAAAACTCGTTCAGCTAAGAATAAAGGTAAAAGGTTACAAAACGACGTTCGTGATTTAATCTTAGAAACATTCAAACAATTAGAACCAGATGATGTTCGTTCAACAACAATGGGTGATTCTGGTGAAGATATTTTGTTATCACCAGCCGCTCGTAAATTGTTTCCATTTTCGGTAGAATGTAAAAACCAAGAAAGATTAAACATATGGGATTCATTATCTCAAGCAGAAGAAAATGCGGGTCCACACATACCTTTACTGGTATTCAAAAGAAATCGTAGTAAAACATACATATCAATGGAAATAAACGATTTAATCAAAATATTAAATGACAAAAAAGAATAAATCAATATATGATTCCGGAACCACAAAAGGTTCTGCCCCAAGAGTTTCAAATAGAAAAAAATATGAAGATAATTGGGAAAAAATATTTGGAAAGAAGGAGAAAAATGAAAAAAAAGACAGCAATAGTTAGTGGATACTTTGACCCACTACACGTAGGACACTTAGAATACTTTAAAATGGCTAAAGATTTAGCAGACGAACTAATCGTTATCGTTAATAATCGTAAACAATGTTTATTAAAAAAGGCTGATGAGTTTATGGACGAAAAAGATAGATTAGAAATCATATTTCATTTAGATATGGTTGATGAAGCAATCTTAGCAGAAGATAACGATAAATCCGTATGTGAAACCATTAGAACAATCAAAAGAATGAAACCTTTTGATGAGTTGGTATTTTGTAACGGAGGAGATAGAGACGCATCAAATTCACCGGAAGTAAAAGTATGTGGTGAATTAGGAATTGACTTCCAACAAGGATTGGGTAAGAAAATTCGTTCATCATCAGAATTTACGGGATTAGTAGAATATGAACAACCTAACGCGTTTCACAGAGATGTCGAAGAGGTATAACCAAACAACCAAAACACCAGAATCAGAATTAAGATGTTTTACATATGTTTCTGAATATGGTGGTTCACCTAAGCCAGGTGTTATATCGTCAAAACCAAGTATAGGTGGAGAGTTCACCAATATGTATGGATTTCCTTCGGATAGACAATACTTGATAGAAACCAAAGAAGGTTATTTAATAGGTATTTGTGATAAAACAAATAAACTTTGTAAGTTCGATGTTATTGATGATACTTATGTAGTACAGATACCAAGTATATTAAAATTAAAAGCAGAAGTAGACAAAATACCGGATGTTCCATTTAATCCAAAAAACTTGTGGAAGTATAGATTCTATCAAAAGAAAATAAATAAAAATGAATACTGAAATAATACAATTATTAGATAAGGTTTTAAAATCTCGTGGACAATCATTAAAGAAGTCCAACGAGTATATGTGGTGGAGTCCATTTATCCAACACCACAAACCAAAACTACAAGTCAACATACAGACTGGTAAATGGCATTGTTGGGTAAGTAATCAAGGTGGTCATAATTTATTCCAACTTTTGAAGAAAGTTGGTGCGGGTAGGCAAGATTATCAAACTCTAAGTAAGTTATTGGGAGAGACAACATTTTACAATAATGATAAAGACAATGCGGGTCAACTCGACATAACACTACCGAAAGAATTCAAGTCATTATCAGAACCACACAATAGTATATTAAAAGACCACGCAATGTTATTTTTAAAGAAACGAGGAATTACAGAACAGGATATCGAAAGATATAATTTAGGTTATTGTACAGAAGGTCCTTATCAGAACAGAATCATTATACCGAGTTATGATGAACACGGAAAGTTAAATTATTTCGTAGGAAGAGATTTTTACGCATCGACATTGAAATACAAGAACCCACCAATACCAAAAGATGTTATCGGATTCGACCTTTATGTGAATTGGTCTTTACCGATAATCTTGGTGGAAGGCGTCTTTGATGCTATGTCGGTTAAGAATAATTCTATTCCCCTTTTCGGTAAATCTATACTTCCTAAACTTTATGGAAAAATCGTCGAAAAGAAAGTGAAAGATATATTTATTATCTTGGATAGTGATGCGTTTAACGACGCTATTCAAATGACTGAAAAATTCGTTAATGAGGGTATATCCGTTAACTTTGTTAAGTTGGACGGAAAAGACCCAAACGATTTAGGTTATAAACAAATGATAACCCAAATCGACAACTCACTACCAATGGACTTTAAACAAATAATGGAAATGAAGCTTTATGGAAAAAAACTATTGGCAAATTAATGACAACTTATATAAAGTGTATATGAGTGCCGATGTATTTATCGAGTTGGAAAAAGAATTGAAAATACAAGATGTCTCTAAGTATATTAAAGATGGAGATGTCTATGCATACGATATCATAGTAGAGAAAAACAGGTTACAAGAAGTCTTAAAACGACTCGAGGAGTTTGATTGTTAAAACAAAAAATGAAGGTTCCTTTTAGGAAACTTAAATACATACACCATATTTCAGATATACAGATTAGAAATCTGAAACGACACAAAGAATACGAAGAAGTATTCGATAAGTTATACGAAGAAGTTAAGAAAAATCCGAACAATGCTATCTCATATATCGGTGGAGATATTGCTCACTCTAAAACAGAAATGTCACCAGAGTTAGTGGACCAATTATCTCGTTTGTTTAAAAACTTAGCAGACATATGTCCATTAGTAATCATTGCAGGTAATCACGATGCCAATCTAAACAATCGTAATCGTATGGATGTTCTAACACCAATCGTGGAAAATCTTAATCACCCAAATTTACATTATTTAAAAAGAACAGGTGTGTATAGATGTGGAGACACCAATTTAGTCGTGTGGGATGTTTGGGATAAAGAATCAGATTACATCAAAGCAAAAGATATACAAGATGACGGAACAAATGTTGTGTTGTATCACGGAACCGTGGATAGAAGTGAAACAGACTTAGGATTTAAATTACCATCAAAAGTCAAAATGAAAATGTTTAAAGATTACGACTTAGCACTATTAGGTGATATTCACAAAAGACAATTTTTAAACAAAGAAGAAACCATAGCATATTGTGGTTCATTAATTCAACAAAATCACGGAGAAGATATCGGTAAAGGTTATTTATTGTGGGATGTTCCAAAGAGAAAATCACAATATATAGAAATACCAAATGATTACGGATACTACACAATCAATATCGATAATGGTAAATTACCAGACTTATCTGATTTACCTAAAAAACCAAGAGTTCGTATTAGAGTAAGTAATACCAAACCTGCTCAATTAAAAAGAGCATTAACTCAACTACAAAAGAAAGCTAAAATACAAGAATCAGTCGTTACGAGAGTCGACGGACTAAACAAAGAAAAAGTTCGTGATAACAAAATCAACATCGGTAATGTAAATAATGTAGGTTATCAATTTAATTTAATTGAAGAATATCTAAATAATAATTATGCGGTTGATGAAGACACAATGATTAAGATTAATAAAATCTTAACAGAATTGAATACCAAGATAGCATCAGAGGATATTCAAAGAAATGTAAATTGGAAACTTAAAAAATTTGAGTTCTCAAATATGTTTAGTTATGGTGAAGATAATGTAGTGGACTTTACTAAACTAAATGGTATTATTGGTTTATTTGCTCCTAACGCAAGTGGTAAATCTGCATTATTAGACGCATTGGCATTTTGTTTATTTGATTTATCCACAAGAGCAGTTCGTGCTAATGATATTATTAACAAATCTAAAACCAATTTACATTGTAAATTAAACTTTGAAATTGACGGAGTAGATTACTTTATTGAAAAACGAGGTAAAAAGAATCTTCGTAGTGGACACGTTAAGGTTGATATTGATTTCTGGATGGTTGATGAAAACGGAGAAACCACAAGTCTTAATGGAGACCAAAGAAGAACTACACAATTAAACATTAGAAAAGTTATTGGAGATTTTGAAGACTTTATTTTAACCAGTATGTCAAGTCAAAACGATTCTACGGTGTTTATCAATAAAACACAAAAAGAAAGAAAAGAATTGTTATCTCAGTTTATGGGATTAAAAATATTTGATAGATTATGGGTTCAAGCATCAGAAGATATTAAAGATGTAAATGCACTATTGACTGATTTTAAGAAAGCTGATTATGATTCAGAATTGGCACAAATTACCAACGAATTAATCATATTAGAATCTAAGGAAAAAAATCTAAAAAGTCAAGAAGAAAATATAAAATCTGAAATAAAAGAGTATCAAGAAAAGATTGAAATAGAAACTAAAAAACTTCGTCCAGTAGACCAAACCATTAGAGATATAGAAGTGTTGAAAGACGAAAAGAACAAAACACAAGACTTATTACAATCAGTTCAAAAAGATAAAGATAGTGCTTTAACTGAACAATATGATTGTGAAACACAAATCTCTAATATAGAGAATAAAATTCAAACATATGAAAAAGACAATGTACAAGAAAAGTTCGCACAATTAGAAAAGTTAGAACAAGAAAGAGACTTATTCCAAATTGAAATCGATAAACTAAAACAAGATGTTAAACTTAAATTAGAAAAGATTGAAACTTTGGGTAATCTAACTTATGATGAAGATTGTGAACATTGTATGAATAATCCATTTACATTGGATGCTATCGAAACCAAAAAACATTTGGAAAAAGATAAAGAATTAGCAACAAAATATTTAGATAAAAAATCTCGTATGGACGACAAAATACAAACAATGTTTAAGATTCGTGCATACAAACAAGATTTAGATAATTTAGGTCAATCATTGGTTGAGGGTCAAAATCGTCATAGTCAACTCACTTCTAACTTACAATATCTCAATGAACGAGAAGAGAACATACAGAATCAAATCAATTCTATTGTAAGTGAAATGGATAGATACATCTCACAAGAAAAAGATGTCGTCTTCAACCAATCGATTGATTTAAAAATACAAGACTTAAAATCAGAACAATACTTGTTAGATGATAAATTAGAAGATACTAAATTAGCAACAACAAATGTATTTGGTAATATACAAGTCTTAAAAAACAAAGAAACTCAAATCAACGAAAACATTGACAAAGTAGAACAATTAGAAGGAGATTATCAAGCATATCAATATCTACTAAACGCGATTCAACGAGACGGAGTTCCTTATGATTTAATCAGTAAATCATTACCTACGGTTGAGGGAGCAGTAAATGATATTCTGGCACAAATAGTAGACTTTAGTATTGTGTTCACTATGAATGGAAAAGATATCGATACTCATATCGTGTATGATGACGATAGAATATGGTCATTAGAATTATCAAGTGGTATGGAAAGATTTATCAGTTCATTGGCAATTCGTATTGGGTTGATGAATGTAAGTAATTTACCACAAAGTAATTTCTTGGCAATCGATGAGGGTTGGGGAACAATGGATAGTGATAATCTGAACTCAGTTGCACAACTATTCCAATATCTAAAATCACAATTCCAATTTACATTTGTAGTATCTCATATTGAAACAATGAGAGACTTTGTAGATACCTTATTAGAAATCAAGAAGATAGACGGAAGTTCATCAGTCAGATTTAGTAGGTAAAACATTTCTTGGTTTTTGAACAAAAACATTTTGTTTATATAACTTAAAGATTTGATTGTTTATTTCTGCACTTGCAGTAATTCTATTCTCTTTACAATAGTGTTTAAACCACATCATTAAATCCATATCTAATGTAAAATTATATCTTTTCTTTTTACTCATTTTATACACACTCCATATATATAAATAAGTATATAAATTTTAAATTTTGATATTTATTATCGAAAGAAAAATCTATGCCAATAATCAAAAACATATTAAGAAAAGGACAAGCTAACTTTCAAGATTTAGAATCGTTAGACGTTTTAGAAGAAGAAAGAGGTAGTTTAGTTGCAGGTGTTCCCAATTCACGATTTTTTGTAATTAGTGAAGTTCCTTCCCCAATACCTATGGGTAAGTCATATTTTAAAATACAAGGTTCTGACTTACTAAAACCGGAGGTAGAATTAAGAACAGAAATACTTGATGTAAACAACACACCGATTTATCATTTTCCATTATTTAGAAGACCTAATGACAGATATGTTAGAGTTGCTATGGAAGTTTATGATGATATAGAGGGTGGATTTGGTAAGATAGTTGTCTTAGGAGAACTTAATCCACAAAAATTTAATGTACCGGTAGAGTATCAAGGTATTTACAATGTTAGGTTTATAGGAACAATATCATTTGACAAGTTTAGACCAAACACACAACCAATAGAATTTTTTAAACAACCAAGAATTACTGTCACGGAAGACATAAGACCAAACTTTGAAGTTGCAGTTTCACGACAAACCCAAAATTCAATTACGGGTAGTGGAGCATATAACCCAGGAGACGGAACAACTTTAAGCATTCCAAACACAGGTGATGTAGACGAAAATGGGGAACCTTTAGTATAATGGCAGAAGAAGGATATCCAGGTACTATAGAGGGGAGCTCCGACCCACGATTTGATGTTACCAACAACGCAGGTAATTTTGGTGCTGGTGGTGGATTTAATACAGGTGCTGGTAGTAAACCAGCTACACTTGATATTAGTGTATCGGGTGGATTTCTACAAGGAACTGGTAGTGTAGCAGACAATTTATTTAATGATGTCCAACACGGAGGTGGTACAATAGTTTTTCCAAGTGCGTCATTAGAAAGAGCAATCGATAGAACAAAATATCCCAGTTCAAGATATTCTTTTCCAAGTAAACAAAGAACACGATTCAGAGTTAAAAATGAAAGACAAATAGAATTATCGAGACCTTTACACATTTATGACAAAACATCAGATAGATTTATTGCTCCAGAATTAGATTCATCTTTATTACAATTCTCAATGAGTTTTGAAACCACAGTAATGACACCAGTAACAAGTTCTATTTACTTAGGTTCTTATGCAGATATTACCTTGGGTAATTTAAGAGCATATAGTGGTGATATTCACAGAATGAAAGTTTATGCTAAACACGGCAATGACGCGTCAGAACAAGAAAATCGTATTGGGGATTTTATAGTTCAGGACAAAAATGAATTAATTAATAGAAATAGTCCGTCAGGTCAAACACCAATTGGAACATTCTGGTCACAATCAGTAGTGGATAACCATTGGATATCTTCATCGAATTGTGACCAACCAATTCAAAAAAATGATTCAGAAATAATAAGTGCCGTTTTACTAAGTGGTTCTAATTATGGTAATGGTGAGTTCTTTGATTTCAAAACAAAAGATTATGTACCATTGGTAAAGAATCAAGACTATATAGTAAATTTTTCATCATACTTTGTTAAAAAACCAAAACAACAACCAGACGGAAGCGTACAGGAACAAGCAAAAATAGAAGTATTATTAAGTGGTTCCGTACAATCACCTAACCAAGAATTACTATCATTAGGAACAATTAGTGGAGAAGGAGATGATAGTAGTGAAACATTAGAGGGTAAAATTTCAGGCTCTATTCCAAACTTATTTAATTATGTTACAACTTATGCAGGTTTAGGATTAGAACCTTCCGCATCATTAGTGTTTAGGGTTCACGCAGGAGAATTCCACGTTGGTAAAGCAGCAATCCGACCATTGAAACTTGCAAACTTTCACCCGGATAGTTATCGTGTCAAATTACCTATGCCTAAAAAGGCACCAAGAAATCAACAATATAATTTTAGAGTAGAATTTTATGACTTTGATAATAACAAATCTCAATTTACAACAGAAAGTACAGCATCAGTCTTTTTTACTGGCGCTAATGATGTACTTGACGGATTAGACAATTACTTTGAGGGAGCACAATTGTGGGGTAATGCTATGGAAATATATGGTGTTAGTGGAAACTCTGCATATATGAGAAGTGTAGGATATCAAGGATTTGAAAAAACACGAGCAGGAACAGGTGAACGAAATGGTGGATTTATGATATTCAGTGGTTCTATCGGAACAAGAATCACGGCATCAGAAGCATACGACGGAGTTGGTATAGAAATCGTAGATGCTTCAGCAGGTCCAGGAAATCCAGGTCAACATAAATATTTACAATTTAGGTCGGTTGACCCAGTTACAGGTGAAGCAAGATTTAGAGTTCAAACAGACGAGTTTTATTTTGGACAAGATAGAACACAACCTAATGCACAATTCGTTAGTGGTTCTGAAGGAAAGATAGAAATTAGTTCGAGTAATTTTCACTTAGATAATGACGGAAGTGTAGTTATGCAAGGTACGATTACTGCGGAAGCAGGTGGTACAATCGGTGGATTTACAATCGGTAGTGATAATTTAACAGCTACAGATTTTGTCTTAAACACTACAAACAAATCATTATCATTGGGTAGTGGTAATACAATTTTTATAGCAGATGCGGACGACGGAATACAATTAGGACACGCTACATTTGCATCCGCACCATTTAGTGTTACACCAGCAGGGGTTTTAAAGGCAGAATCGGGTACGATTGGTGGATTCACATTAAGTAGTAATGAATTAACAGCTACAAATTTTGAACTGAACCCAAGTGGAAAACGAATTACATTAGGAACAGGTAATTCTATTTTTATAGCAGACGGAGATGAAGGTATCCAATTAGGAAACTCAACATTTGCATCCGCACCATTTAGTGTTACTACCGCTGGTGTGGTAAAAGCAGAATCAGGTACAATCGGTGGTTGGACATTATCATCTACAACACTAACAGGTGGAACCATAACATTAGATTCTTCCGGTATAATAGAAGTCGGTGGTTTAACAGGTATTTCCGATACCACTAATACAGGTTTTTATGTTGATAATAGTGGACAAATTTTAATTAGACAATCTGGTACTGACTTTCTTAAGTTTAGTGGTGGTAGTCTTGAAATGAAGGCTAGAACCTTTGATTTAGATGCTAATAGTGGAGATTTAAAATTAGATAGTGTAAATAAAAGAATATCCATTAATGATTCTACTTTTGGAAATGCGGGTGTTCAATTGGAACACGATACCGGAACAGGTAAATTTTATGCCGGAGACGGAAGTAGTAAATTTATACAATTTGATGGGTCTGATGTAAACATTCAATCTGATGACTTTTTACTAAGTACCAGCACTTTAATAATAGATAGTTCTACCAATAATGGAAAAATTGCATTAGGTACAAGTGCAACAAACATTACAGAAACTGATAATACAGGTGTTTATATAGATGGTAATGGTAAATTTAGAATCGGTACCGCAACAAGTGGAACTGATTATTTACACTTTGATGGTAGTAGTATTGATATTAAAACACAGGCTTTTGAATTAGAAACTAATAATTTAGACATTAGTTCTACCAATGAAAGAATTGATTTAGGAGATGGAAAAATAATTCTACAAGGAGCAGCAACTTCAACCATTACAATTGGTGCTTCTGATTCAATCGTATTATCGGATAATGGAACTGATAGATTTATTAAATTCGGAGATAAAACAGATTTTGCACAAACCGGAACTGAAGGTTTGATTATGGGTACCAATAATGGTAATGCAGAATTTGATATGACGATTGGAACCGGTAATAACAATTACCTTAGAGCAGATTCAAGTGGTATTGATATCGCAACACCAAATTTTGAACTAAACACACTACCACTTGATATTAGTTCTACTAATAAAAGAATACAAATTTTTGACGCACTCGGAACAACCGAATACATTAGAATTGGAGAAATCAGTTATGATGCTGCAACCAAATATGGAATACAAGTTTGGGACGGAACGGGAACAGATTCCGCAACAGATTTAATTGCAATGTTTGGACAAGCCGGTAATAAAATCGCTGGTTGGAATTTTACCGACACACAAATCAGAACTGAACCCGCAGCCGGACTTCTTGGTTCTTTTGCAGAAGATGAAACAGGTTTAATCATACATTCTGATGGAAAAATTGAAACAAGTGATTTTGCAACTGGTTTAAAAGGTTGGAGAATATCAAGTGAGGGTAATGGTACTGCAGAATTTGAAAATGCAAGAATTCGTGGTACATTAAGAACGACAGTATTTGAAAAAGAAAGTGTAAATGTTGTGGGTGGACAATTGATGATTGCAAACTCAACAACATTCCAACCATTGAGAAACTCAAGTGGAAGTTTAGTAGTGAGTACAGGTCCTGCTGCATCTTCATCTATTGGAATTGCAGATGTAACGATGAGTATGGCAAATGTAACTGGATTTACTTCTGGTTCGATTATTAAAGCCAAGAAAGTAGATGATACAGGATTTTCAGTTGAGTATATGCATGTTGAGGGTAATCAAAGATTTACAGAAGCAGATTCACCAATAAGTGCATCTTTAGCAGCAAATACATCAGGTGGATTTATGGATGCCGTAGACCCTGATGGTTTGGCGGGATTTGTGTTTGTATCAAGAGCGTATGGAGCAGTAACATCACCATCTGGTTCTTCTGCAGTAACAACATTGGATGAAAATATCAATACAAGTGTAACATCATTTGATGTTGTAGATGGTTCAGTATTTAGTGTTCAAGATATTATTAAGATTGGAAATGCAGGTGATGATGAAAGAATGAAAGTTACTAAAATCAATAGTAACACCATTACAGTTGTTAGAGATTTCCAAGATACTACCGCACAATCTCATACTTCAACAGACCCGATATGGGTGATTGATACAAGTAAAGAATTTTTAGTTGGTTTAGTATCAACTGCACAAACCTATAATGAAGGACAAGTGTTTGTAGATACTGGTAAGTATGTACCTGATGAGGATATTTCAAGTGGTTACATATTGATGAATGCAAATCCAAACGACACTTCAACACCTTATATGGATATCGTGGAAAGAACAGGTTCAGGTGTTTATGATTTACAATTAAGAAGTCGTTTAGGAGATTTATCAGGATTAAGTAGTGCATACCTTTACGGAGATGATGAACCTGGATTTGGTTTATATACTGAAAATGCATTCTTTAGAGGAGCGATAACTGCACAAACAGGTTCGATTGCAGGTATATTGAATGTTGCCACAACTCAAGGTGGATTAGAAACTGGACAAAAAATTACTATTGGTAGAAACATTGGTAATACAAAAAGATTAGATACACAAGCATCACAAACCGGACAACACGACGGATTCAGAATCAATGAAAACAATTATTGGTTAACCACTGCAGAATTTCGTATAGGTAATGATAATAATTATCTACACATTAGTGGAACAGAAGCAAGTCAAGCATCACAATTTAAAATAAATACAAAAGAATTAGAAGTTAAAGTAGATGGAACAAACGGAAGAAGTTTACACGACTTGGAAATTAGTTCTGCCGAAACATCTATGTCGTTTAGTGATAAAGAATTAGTATTGAAGGCTGGAACTCACGGTGGTACAAACGCAGGATTTATACAAGTTGGTGATAACAGAGCAATTGAAATAACAGGTTCTAATAACTTGGGGGTCATTAGAAGTAAGAAAACAAGTTTTACTGATGATACTGCAGGATTTTGGTTGGCAAACGATAACGGAACACAAGAATTTTATATTGGAACTGCAACCGAACATTTAAAATTTAACGGAAGTGTAATATCATTAGCCGGTAGTAACATTGCTTTAACCGCAGACAATGTAGATGTAACCACAGGAACTTTTGAAGTAGACGCAGATGACTTCCAATTATCATCTACAAATCAAAGTGCATCTTTTGGATACGACACTAATGCTGATGCCGGTATTGTGATAAAGGGTGGAGACCCAAGTTATATTTATTTTGGTAGTAAAACATCACCACCTTTAAAAATAGTATCGGATGACCAAGTTGGTGTAAACGAACATTACTTATCAACTAACAATAAAGATTTTGGTGATACAACAGCTGGTATTATAATTGGTAGTGATGCGACAACACAAAAACTCGAAATATACAAAGATTCAAATGAATATTTAACTTATAGTTCTGCTGATGGATTTGATTTACAAACTACAAAAATAGAATTATCTACTGGTCAAGGTTTAACAATATCCGGTAGAGATGGAAGTACAGCAACAAACAATAAAATTTTATTAGGTAGTGCAACAGATATAAATACAGGAGATGGTTTCTTTGTAGACGGAGGTGGAAACTTTAGAGTTGGTGGAGCATCAAATAACTTTGTAAAATTTACAGGTGGAACATTGGAAGTTAATGGTGATATTACGGTTTCCAATCCAGGAGATTTTGCACCAACTGATGCTGAAGCAAATGACCCTGCACAGGACAATCCATCAAATTATTCTTTTGGTGGAGATGCTACTTTTCCACTAAATGCATTACCAGGTACAATTACAACCGCAGGACTTTATTTAGGTTCAAATAATTTAGGTTATCACGACGGAAGTGTTTATAAAACTTATATGGATTCAAGTGGAAACTTTTATCTCGGTGGAACATCTGGAGCATTACAATGGAGTAGTGGAACATTAACCATTACTGGTAATATAACATTTACAAACTCACCAAACATTTCTACATTTACCAATGATAGTGGATTTACAGATGATACTGTAGCAAACTCAAAACCAAGTGTTTTTAGACAAACATCACAACCTTCAACTTCATCACCGGTTGGTTCTCTTTGGTATGATACCGATGATGATAACAAATTATATGTTTTGGTTAGTGGTTCACCAAATGTCTGGACACCCACACAAGACGGAGATATCGCAACTGCACAATCAGCAGCAGATGCAGCACAATCGACTGCGGATTCCAGACCAAAGGTATTTAGACAAACATCAGCACCTTCTACATCAGAACCAGGTGGTTCTTTATGGTATGATACCAATGATGATAACAAATTGTATATTTTAGTTAGTAGCACTTGGACACCTACAAGAGATGGTCAAATAACCACAGCGTTAGCAGATGCGGCAGCAGCACAATCAACTGCGACTACGGTATCAGATGATTTACAAGATGTTATTGACGGAGTAAGTGTATCGGGTGCAGGAACCTTTATAGACGCTAATGTTATTTATTCACCATTGATTGCCGGAACCAATGGATATATTTCAAATGTATTTAAAGTTGGTAATGCCGGTATAACATTAGACGGAGTTAACAAAAAGATTTACATTGGAACAGGAACTTATAACAATTCCAATACTGCATTTTATGTAGATAGTACAAATAACTTTTCATTAGGAAATAAGTTAACTTTTGATGGTGCGGACTTAACGGTAAGTGGTGAAATAACTGCAACAAGTGGTGAAATCGGTGGTTGGACTATTAATTCAAATTCGTTAACTGGCGGAGACGTAACTCTAAAATCTGCAGGGTTAATGGGAATATCAGGTTCTACTACGGTAGGTGGTTCATCAGTTACAACAAATATTTTGATGGATACCGATGCATCAAAAGGTTCAGAAATAGCACTTCAAAGAGAAGATTTTGGTGGAGACTTAACAAATTTTGTTGAACTACATACTTCACAAAGTTATTTTGAAAATAACATAGTTTCTTATGTAAGTGGTAGTACACGAGACAACAAAGACTTTACCAAAGACCCTAATGATAATGTAACAGTATTGATGAGTGGAACAGGTGCTGGAGCGTGGGCTTCAAATGTTTATCTTAGAAGTGATGGTTCAGATTTAGATGACATCCTTATTGCAAATACAATAGCTACAGATAATCAATTATTAGATACAGGTGAAACCAATTTAATTACAGAAATACAATTACAAAATCTTACTGAACGAGCAGGTGGAGGTTCAGGTAAATCATTGTTTAGGTGGAAAGGTGAAGTTTTTCAAAACGACACCAACAGCATAACAGGTGCAGAACTTGTTGGTTCATTTAGAATTAGTTCAGTATTGAGTTTAAGTGAAGCTGCTAGTCCACTCAATATATCGAGTAAATTTTTGTTAACCAAACGATACTTTTATGTAAAAATAACCGGTACTGATTATGATGTTTTAGACGGTAATGGTGTTGAAAGTTGGACATTAAATTCATCTGGTACAGCCCCACAAATACAAGGAACAAAATATCTTCCAAGAGTAATTACATCAGGTATTGGGCAACAATTCTTTGCAGGACCAAATCAAGAAGCAAAATTTGGGGCAAAAAATGAAGTTATTGGTAATTTTAAAGTTAAAGAAACTCTTGCAGGAACTGCTGGTGATATAGTTGCTGAAGGTAAACTGTCAGTTGGTACTTTTGATATTGACGATACATTTGACTTGTTTGTAGATGGAGCTATTGGTGCAACTGGTAACATTGTAGGTTTTTATTCATCTGATAAACGACTAAAAGAAAATATTGTAGAAATAAAAGATGGTTTATCATTAATCAATCAATTAAGACCAGTTAAATTTGATTGGAAACAAGATAGTCCATTCGGACATTTAAAACCTACGGAATATGGATTAATCGCACAAGAAGTTCAAGAAGTAATACCAGAAATTGTTGGCCATATGAAAGATGATTATAAAGGAATTAATTATGAAAAAATTGTTCCATTGTTGATTTCATCTATACAACAATTAACAAAAAGAGTAGAAGAATTAGAACAGGATAAATAATGACTTTAGTAGATTTTACCAATAGAGTTACAATGTCTTTTTCAGATGTAAATGTAGAATTAGGAGATTTTTCTAATGCTAACGACACCATAGACATACAAGGAGCAGCAACATCTTTTTCAGGAATTTCAACTATTGAATTAACTGAAGGATTGGGTGCATCTGCAATTGAATTGAAAGAATTTTTTAGTAAAGAATTTGTAACTGGTGGTCAAGTTGGAACTCGTAATCCACACACAATACATTGGTTAACTGATGCAGATGCCGGTGGTACTGGCGGACTAAGAGCATATAATTCATCTGAATTAGTTTATGCAGCAGAACTAATAGCAGCACCACCAGCCGGAACAGCTGCCGTAAATACCCAAAATGCAACTAAATATCCAGATGACTATATTGACAATGATTTACGAGTAGATGATATTGTTTATAATTCTTCAACCGGATTTACAAAATTTCCTTCTGATGTAAATTTATTTGGACTTAGAGGTGTTATTGAAGAATGGTGGTTTGCTGATTCAACAGCAAACAAAGTTTATAGAATATCCGATACAAACAACGGACAAGTTCTTGAATCAATCAGTAGAACACCAGGAACACCAACCAACATTGAAGAAGTCAGTAAAGATGATAATTCTATTGAAATAAGAATTACTGGACCTACTCACGTTGCAAGAACACTACGAATATACAAAAGTGAAGATGGTGCACCATATACCAGTATTACAAAAACTGGAACAGGTGCTGGTGGTAGTGATTTTACCAGTGGAGGTTCAGGCCAAAATTCCGTATCAATTACACACGAGTTTACAGGATTAAATGATAACACACCCTATACTTTTTATGGTCGTTTTGAGAAT
>Ga0255772_10002019_pt1 | contig 19957 bp, 13 predicted proteins | sample 071ome_34_FD_179970 | JGI IMG/M metagenome (GOLD analysis project Ga0255772, IMG submission 179970) | Coastal salt marsh microbial communities from the Groves Creek Marsh, Skidaway Island, Georgia - 071411BT metaG (version 2) | ecosystem: Environmental > Aquatic > Marine > Intertidal zone >...
CTAGTCAAACCGTTCCTGCGGATGAGAGTGACGATGACGTTCTGAATGTGGGCGAAGGCGATAACATTGTGATCGCGGGTCTTGGTTCAGACATCGTTAACTCAGGTAACGGGTCTGATGTGATCCTAGGTGATAACGGTGAACTTCACTACGTTGCAGGCAACCTGAATACGGCCTTTACCACACAGGAAGCGTTGGGTGGTAACGATCAAATCGACGCTTCGAATGGCGACAATGTTGTTCTGGCGGGTGCCGGCTCTGACACAGTAATTACAGGTCAGGGCGATGATATCGTGCTAGCTGATATTGCTAGCCTGACACGTACAGATGAGTCACTGGACATCATTTCTTCTGAGCAATCTACGGTGCTTGATAACGACGTTATCAACGCTGGAAACGGTGACAACATCGTGATTGCAGCTCAGGGCGATGATCAGGTCACCACTGGTTCGGGTAATGATCGTATTCTGTTGGATTCAGGTGAGTTCCATCGAACGGCTGCCCAAACTTCTATGTTTAGTACACAAGAGCTGAACGGTGGAAATGATTCAGTGAATGCCGGAGACGGTGATAACTGGGTGATTGCAGGTTTAGGTTCAGACAATGTACAGACTGGTGTAGGAAATGATCAGGTTCTAGCTGATATAGGTGTGATTACTCAGACTTCAGATAGCTTGAGTATTGAAGCTTCAGAACAGCCTGTACCTGCTGAGGTTGTTGCTGCGGCGATATCAAATCGTGGCAACACAGCAGATGATCAAATTAATCTGGGCGATGGTGATAATTCAGTTATCGCGGGTCTTGGTAATGATCAAATCACGTCTGGTGAAGGTTCAGATATTATCTTTGGTGATAACGGCGATATCTTCTATCAGAACGGTCTGCTTCAGCAGGCTTATACGACTCAGAATCCAGACGGTGGCGATGATCAAATTTCAGCTGGTGACGGCTTGAATCTGGTTATGGCTGGCTTGGGTAACGATCTGATCGTAACGGGTAATGATCGTGACATCGTCTTTGCTGATACGGCTTCTGCCGACTTCCGTGATGGTGTGGAGTTACTGGCCGAGAATCAGCCTGAAGGTAATTCGGATGATGTGATTTCTACGAATGGTGGTAATGACATCGTGATCGCAGGCCTCGGTGATGATGAGGTAAGTGCGGGTTCTGGCGAAGACATCGTACTTGGTGATCTGGGTGTGGTTGAAGGTACAGGTGACTTCACGTCATTGAGCTTGAACTTTGTAAATGATCTGCAACCGTTTGAAGGTGGCACAGATACACTTTATGGCGATGAAGGCACTGATATTCTGATTGGCGGTGGTGCTGGCGACAACTTGTATGGTGGTGATGGTAACGACTTCCTGTCCGGTGATGGTGGTTTAGCTCGTTTATCAGGCGGAACGCTGCAAGAGTTTGCGACTGATAACTCGTTTATTGGTGGGGCAGATCGTCTAGAAGGCGGTGAAGGCAGTGATGTGATGCTGGGCGGTTTTGCCAGCGATACCTTTGTTGGCTCCTTCTCCAGCGACATCATGGTCTTTGAATACGGTAAAGCGACCGTTGAACCAGCGAAAGATCCTGAAGACGGATTGGTTGTTAAGAACGTCCAGCGTTTCGGTCCGGGTCAATTAGATCTGGCTGGTCGAGAGATGTTTAAACTTTATGGTCAGGGCGCAAATGGTTCTCAGGAGAACTTCCCTGGTAACCGTCCGAATGATGGCGCTACAGGCAACCGTCCGAATAACACGCCGGGCGGTGGAACATCCTTTGGTCAGACCAATGCAGAATCGCTAACAACGACTGCATCCGCTGATCAGGGCGGTTCTTCGTCCATGTCAGAAGATCAGGTGATTATCAATGAATTGAATTCGCTTCCGGCGACGGCAGCGGGTCAACCCGTAGAGATTGATGGTCAGTTCTTCATTCTTGATCCGCAAACCGGTGAGTTGGTTCCTTATGATGGTGAAGCGCCTGTAGAGCAGGAGCAGCCAGAGACCCCTGAGGAATCGCCTGCTGACAACCCTCAAGCAGCTGTTCCTGCTGATGAAGCGTTGGTGGATAGTTCTGATGTTGCAACCGCTCTGATGGCGCTTGGCAGTTGGAAGGTTCTGGCAAATGCGACGTCTGCGCCTAATCAGGGTGAACGAACAGGTCGTATGACTAAGCAGCAACGTATCAGTGCTAAGGTGAATAACTGGTTGGCACTTCAGAAGATTGATTGTCAGGAAATGAATGAAGATGCTCAGAAACGTAGCTTCATTCGCTGGGAAGATGGTCAGTTAGTTTCCAACGATGCGTTGAAGAAAAAGATTGGGTAGTTATTGTTGAATAACCGGTTGAGTTTGCTCTAAGCTAGATTGCTTCAGGGCTCTTACTCGATACATGGAAAATTAAGGAAAGAACACATGAGTGACGATAAGAAACAAGACGGACAAGAACAAAAGCGTCAGGTGCGTATTGTTTGGGACGACAGCAAAATGGAAATGAACTACGCCAATGTGTGCAATGTTTCCAGTACCAAAGAAGAGTTCAACTTGTTGTTTGGTTCAAATCAGTCTTGGGCTATGGGTCAGCAAGACGTTCGTATTGCATTGTCGAATCGAATTATTCTTGGGCCTCACGCGGCTAAGCGTTTGGCTTTGTTGCTTAACAATGCTGTTTCTCAGTATGAAGAGAAAATGGGTGAGATCGTAATTGATCAAGGCCAGCCACAGCCAGATATTGCAGACCAGAAGCATTAATCTCTAGCCTGTGTAAGCTTGTATGAAAGAGCCCTTTTCGGGCTCTTTTTGTGTTTATGGGGGGGATGTTTTTACTCAAGGTTGTTCCTCTGCGGAAACGGATCGTCTCATAGAAGAAAATAGATAAAGTTATTCCCGCTGCTTCCGATAAATAAAAGTAACTTCCAATGAAAAAGAGAAGATTTCATGAGGAAATATTTTCGTATTATCGAGTATCTAGTCACCCCGTCCGGGTAAGTTTGGCCTGAGCCGTTTGGTACAACTCAGTACCGTTTTTTAATTCAGTGAGTTTTTGTCTCAAGCTTCAAAAAGTTTGGGGATGGTCTCTCTTTGTCTGAATTATTTGCTACAAGATTTTTGATTTTGGTACTCAAGATCGAAGGGTTTTTTGTACTCTGAATTTGAGTGATTGGTGACAAGCTATGAGGGTGGAGCAGTATTTATGTGTGGCGTGTTAGGTGTTGTCTCGTCAGTAGGTCGAGTGCTGTCTGTCAGTGAACAGAACCTGCTCAAAATGCGGGATATAATGACGCATCGAGGTCAGGATGGCGAAGGCCTGTGGATGAATCATCATGTGGCTTTTGCGCATCGTCGCCTTTCCATTCTCGATCTGGAGCATGGACAACAGCCCTTTCATTTAGGCACTCCCGGTACACCAGATCATCAGGTATTGAGCTTTAACGGCGAAATCTACAATCACACATCCATTCGCAATGAGTTAAAGACCAAAGGTATTTACTTTGAAACCCGCAGTGATACCGAAACTCTGGCCAAGGCCTGGGCATATTGGGGAAAAGGAGCGTTATCGAAGTTACGCGGCATGTTTGCTTTTGCGGTTTATGAGGCGAAATACCAGCGAGTCACTATTGTCCGAGATCCCATGGGCATCAAGCCTCTGTATTACGCGATAGTCCAAACACATGAAGGATTGGAAGTGGTGTTTGCTTCTGAACCTTTGTCTGTCTTGGCTCATCCTTCGATTTCTGTTCAGCCTGATTGGGTTACTGTCAGCGCCTATATGACGACGATTCGAACGACCTTGGGCCATCGATCAATGTACCAAGGTGTTAATGTTCTTCAGCCGGGAGAACTGGTTGAGATCGATCTCTCTGGGGATGCACCGCATTTGAGAGGGCATTTCTGGTATCAGCCTAACACCGAACCACTGCTCATGACGCTGGAGGAGGCGATTGCTGAAACACGGGCAATCGTTACCGGGTCCATCGATACGCATCTTGTCAGTGATGTGGTGAATTCTTCTCTGTTATCAGGAGGTATTGATAGCACAATCATTACCGCTAGGGCGCTTGACCATGTTTCTGATTTGAAGACCTGGTGTACAGGCATGATCTCCGACCAGACGGCGATGTCCGATGGGCTTCAGGATGATCTGACCGGAGATGTTGAGCATGCGCTCAAAGTTGCTGAGGCCTTGGGGACTCATCATCATACTGTGCCTATAAATCGACGACAGTTTAATGAACTTTGGCCCTGGATGGTGAAGCAAACCGGGTTGCCATTAAGTACGCCAAATCAGGTATCTATTTACCAGGTGGCAAAAAGCTTGAGTCGTCATGCCAAGGTCGCGTTAAGCGGTGAAGGGGCGGATGAGATCTTTGCGGGTTACGACGCTCAGTTGATGCCGTTCGCCAATTACCTTCAAAACGCTAAGCGAGGCGAGCATGAAGGGCAAACACCGTTAGATTTCTATTTGCAGATGACTTCCTGGGTGCCAGTGCAACTGAAAGGCGATATCTTAAATCCGATGGTCATGGAGCAAGCTAATCAGGATTATCTACTGATTGAGGAACTACTAAAAATCTTTGGTTCTCAGAAGCCTGACCAATACGGCTTGGCTCATATGATGATGGCGCAACGACAATTCAATCTAACCGGACTACTTGAACGACTGGATAGCAGCACCATGCTGGCAGGTGTAGAAGGGCGAACGCCATTTGCCGATATCCGAGTCAGTGAATTTGCCGATCAGATGCCGATGGATTATCACTTTGCCATGAACAGCACCTTTGATGATGTGATCTCCAAACAGCTGCTCCGTCGAGCCTTTACCGACAAGGTGCCTGACCATGTGATGAATCGACCAAAAGCCAGTTTTCCTGTGCCGTTCCAGCGATGGATGTCTGAGCAGGGGCAAGCCATGATGCGCTCTTCACTAGCGAAAGATATTTTCCACCAAGATGCGATGTCGATGGTGGCTGATCAAACCAATGATCAATGGGCAGCGGCTTGGCCTATGTTAAATATCAGTTTATGGCTGGAAACTGTTTGGGGTTCTCAGGCCATTAGAAGAGCCGCGTAGGAGACTGTGTGATAACTATTGCGATTAAGCTTCTCTCATAACGTTTTCACACTGTCTCCGTAGAGCTCGATTTAGAATAGATCCTAGCGAATCGGGATAATGGATTATCCCTGTTAAACAGCGCCATTGAGACACAATCGGTTTCTCTCAGAAGACCTTCGGTGTACTATCGTTGTTCATGATATTTAGCAGTGTTTTTATCACGGACGATATGCCCAAATGGCCGATCCTAATTCTTCAAAACAAACGCCCAAAAAAGATCCTTTAGCCTTAATGGCGCTCGTGAATGAGGATCTCTCTTTAGCCGAATTCTGTTTTCACTGGTTAGAGGTTCAATGTAATAGTCTTCAGTCGGTCGAAACGGCGGTTTTACTGATTCGTGATGAGAAGCAAAACTCGTTTAAACCCATTGCTAAATGGCCTTTATCTGCAGAAGTGATGGCTTTATCTGTGGTCGCTTACGGCGTCATCGATGAAGGGTGTGGGTTATTGCTGAAGATGGATGAAGGGGATAACACTTACGCTGCTGCTTATCCTATTCACGTGAATAACCAGCTGCGTGGGATTGTCGCATTGCAGTTAACGACCCAGGATGTGACTCAGCTTCAGGCCGCTATGAGCCAGTTGCAATGGTCAGTAGGTTGGCTGGAACTCTTTTTCAATCGCAAACAATTAGTGAACAGTGAACACAGCCGTGTTCAGGCTAACCAGTCGATGGAGTTGTTGGCGAAAGTGCATTGTCAGGAAGATTTTTTGTCTGCTTCAATGGCCTTCGTTACCGAGCTGGCGAATAGATTTGAGTGTGAACGGGTTAGTATTGGTTTTCCGAAAGGCCATAAGGTTCAGGTAGAAGCGCTTTCTCACAGTGCTCAGTTCGGTAAGAAAATGAACCTGGTGCGAGCTATTGCACAGGCGATGGAAGAAGCATTGGTTGCAGGACAAGTCATTCGATATCCCGGAGAGGATTCTGAACTCTCTGCGCCTGATCACCATTGGCTGTTAGAGGTCAGTGAATGTGCTTCTATTATGTCGATGCCTGTTTATGTTGGTGATCAGTTTCTGTGTGTGGTGACCTTTGAGCGCACTGCCGATGAAAACAAGCAGGCAAGGCCGTTTACTGATGAGGAAATGGCGTATTGTCAGAGTATCAGTGTGTTGTGCGCACCTGCGCTGGAAGATAAGCGGCTGAATCGCCGGAGTTTATTCCGCGTTGCGTTGGATAAAACCAAACAACAACTGGGCCGTCTGATTGGCGTTGATTACATGGGGCGTAAGCTGGCCATGTTGATCCTGATTGCATTGGTGGGTTTCTTCTCGGTGGCTACCGGCGAATATCGTGTGGCAGCCAATGTGGTGTTAGAGGGGGAGGTTCAGCGTGTGGTTGCAGCGCCTTATAATGGCTACATCAAAGACGCCTTGGTTAAAGCCGGTGATATCGTTGAAGAAGGACAACTCCTTTGTCAGCTGGATGATCGTGACCTTCGCCTAGAAAGAGAAAATTGGCTCAGTCAGCGTTCCCAATATCGTCATCAATACAATCAGGCGTTTGCCTCTCACCAACGTTCCGAAGTGAATATTGCCAAAGCTCAGATGGATCAGGCTATGGCTCAATTGGCGTTGGCGGATGAGAAACTGGCCCGCAGTCAGTTAGTCGCGCCTTTTAACGGTGTGGTGATCTCAGGAGACTTAAGCCAACGTTTAGGTGGCTTTGTTGAGCAAGGGGAAGTGCTGTTTGAAGTAGCTCCGCTGGATGGTTATCGCATTATTTTATTGGTGGATGAGAAAGAGATTGCCGAGATTCAACAACAGCAACAGGGCCAGCTGGTGTTATCTGCGTTTCCAGAAGTAAACTTTACATTCAACGTGAGCCGTATTACACCGTCGACGGTTGCTGAAGAAGGCAGCAACTTCTTCCGTGTGGAAGCTGAGCTTGTTGATGGTCAGCGTGCAGGGGAGCTGCGTCCGGGAATGGAAGGCGTTGGCAAGGTATCGGTGGATGAGCGTAAGTTGATTTGGATCTGGACTAGAAAGCTTGTGGTTTGGATTAAGCTGACGCTTTGGCAGTATTTGCCCTAGGTTTCGGTTATGTCGGATTCGCTATTTAGTCAGTCTTGGTATCGAGTTGAGAAGCTGAAACCTCAGCTGCGTTCGCATACCAAGATTCATCGTCAGAAGTATCGGGGTGAAACCTGGTTTGTGCTTCAGGACGATATTGGCGGTCGCTTTAATCGTTTCTCCAAAGAAGCCAAGCTGATCATTGAGATGATGGATGGCCGTCACTCCATGCAGCATATCTGGGAACATGCGTGTGAGCAGTTAGGCGACGATATGCCTACCCAGGATGAGTTGATTTATCTGTTAGGTCAGCTCTATAAATCGAATGTTCTCCGCTCCGATACCTTACCTGATATTGCTGATTTACAGCGTCGTTATCAGGCGGAAAAAAAGAATCAGCTTATTCAATATGTTAAATCGCCACTTTCACTGAAGATCCCTCTGATTGATCCTGAAGCCTATTTGAAACGAACCGAGTGGGTTGGGAAACTGATTTATAACGGCTTTTCTGCACTTTTATTTTTAGTAGTGATGGTGACGGCTCTGGTTCAATTGGCCTTGAACTGGCAGCCGTTAACGCAGAACTTTTCTGATCAGGCGTTTTCGACCAATAATTTTATTGCTTTAGCTCTGGTCTACCCGATCATTAAGTTAATCCATGAGTTGGGGCATGCCTATGCTATCAAGCGCTGGCATGGCGAAGTGCACGAACTGGGCTTAATGTTTTTGGTATTTATTCCTGTTCCCTACGTTGATGCATCCAGTTCGGTAGGCTTTCGATCCAAGTATCAACGAATGCTGGTGGCGGGTTCCGGAATCATGGTGGAGGCCTTTCTTGCAGCCATCGCGTTAATCTTATGGGTGCATGTGGAGCCTGGCTTATTCCGGGCTTTTCTGTTCAATGTCATGTTGATCGGTGGTATTTCTACCGTGTTATTTAACGGTAATCCATTGCTTAGATTTGATGCCTATTATGTGCTTTCCGATTGGGTAGAAATTCCCAACTTGGCAATGCGAAGCAACAGTTATGTAGGGTACTGGTGTCGTCGTTATTTATTAAGAATTGAAGAGTTGTCGCCAGCCAAAAGTAAGCGTGAAAGTTGTTGGTTATTTTTTTACAGCATTCTGGCCTTTTGTTATCGCATGTTTGTGATGATCACCATTGCGCTGTTTGTGGCGGCAAACTTTTTTATAATCGGGGTGCTGTTGGCGTGTTGGTCAATTTATAACGCCGTGTTGGCACCCTTAAATAAAGTTGTGAAATATCTGTGGCGGGACCCGGTTATGAAACGATTCAGAACTCGTGTAGGCATGGCTATGGCCAGTTTTTCTGTGCTACTGGTCTTGGCGCTTTTTGTGCCGATGCCAAGTTATACCGTAGTACCAGGGGTATTTTGGGCACCAGAGAAGTCGCAAATACACGGTGGTGCTGATTGCTTTGTGACTGAAGTGCTGGTGGCGAGTGGTCAGACGGTGGCATCTGAGCAAGCTTTGCTTCGTTGCTCATCGCCAGAAATCGTTGCTAATGTGGGTATTGCTCAAGCTCGCTTGGAAGAGTTGAAAGCACGACACCGAGCGACTATCGGTGTCGATCAGACCGAAGCCTATATTTTGAAAGATGAAATACAACGTACCAAAGCAGAATTGGCACTGGCTGAAGAGCAATTGGCAGCCATGGTGGTTCGTGCTCCAGTCTCCGGTATTGCAAATATTAAAGATGTGGATGATCTGGTGGGGCGCTTCCTACCTCGCGGGGGATACTTGGGATATATGCAGGAATCGGACGTTGCTACGGTTCGAGTCAGTGTCTCTCAGGATGATATTCAAAAAGTTCGTTATGACTTAAAAAATATTACCGCAAGACGATCTGATCAGATCAATCAAATATTGGCGGCCACACTGATTCGCGAAGTTCCGGCAGGCAGTAAGTCCATTCCGGATCCAGCTCTGACTCTGGAAGGTGGCGGAGACATAGTGGTGGACCCTGGCGCGCAAAGTGAAGAACCGATGGCGCTGGAAAACTGGTTTCAGTTTGATTTGCAGTTGCCAGAAGACAATCAGCCGCGTGTAGGTGAAAAGGTGTATGTAAGATTTGAACACAGTCCAACCTCTGTGGCAGAACGTCTGTACCTGATGATTCGTCGTTTGTTCCTGAGAGAGTTTGCTATTTAATGGCTGCTGCTAAGTTAACCACGGATCGTTTGTTTCGGCCGCCAGAGCGCGCGGCTAGGGCTGAAAAAAAAGAAATCAAACGTGATGGTCTGAACATGTTGGGTTGGCAGTGGCTTGGTCGGCTATCTAATCCCTTGGTCTGTCGACTAGGTCGCTTTCAGGCTTTTGTCCCTAAAGTCCATGACTATGCAGATGAAGTGGCGGGTCTTAGTGATCAAAGGCTTAAGGCTTTAGTGCCGGAGCTTCGTCGTGAACTTCGTGCGCAAGGCTTTACTGATACTGTGGTTGCCAAAGCTTTTGCTATTGTCCGTGAAGCGTCCGGGCGTACTCTGGGCATGCGTCATTTTGATAGCCAGATCATTGGTGGACGAGTGATCCTGTCGGGCATGTTGGCGGAAATGCAAACGGGTGAAGGTAAGACGCTAACGGCGGCGTTACCAGCCGCTACTGCAGCCTTAGCTGGAGTACCCGTTCACGTGGTCAGTGCCAATGATTATTTGACCGCACGTGATGCCGAAGAAATGACCCCGGTTTATCAATACCTCGGGTTGTCGGTCGGTTGCGTTACCGGTGAAACTGATCATCAGGATCGTGCGGGTCAATACGATTGCGATATTACCTATTGCAGCAACAAAGATCTGACGTTCGATTATCTGAGGGATTTAATGGCCTTGGATAAGGTTCGTCATAATCTCGAACTTCAGTCCAATGCGTTGTATGACGGTTATGATCCGACATCCGAGATTATGCAGCGCGGTCTTCACTTTGTCATTCTTGATGAGGCAGACAGTGTACTGATTGATGATGCGAAGACGCCTCTGATTATTTCAGCCAATCGGGGTGGGGAAGAGGAAGAAACCTTCCTGCGTCAGGCCTGGGGGATTGCTCAGCATCTGGAGGAAGGCAAACATTACGTTATCCATCGGGGTTTACGTTCATTATTTATCAATAACGCGGGCCGGGAACGAATCGCTGAACTGTGCGATGGTTTGGGGCCGTTATGGGTTGGAAAAATTCGTCGGGAAGAGGTCGTTCGACAGGCTTTGACTGCTCGGGAATTGTTCCACAAAGACGAGCATTACATCATTGCCGAAGGTTCAGACGATGAGCCTGATTGTATCCAGATTGTTGATGAGAATACCGGTCGGGTCATGCCGGATCGGGCTTGGGAACGAGGTCTGCATCAGCTCATTGAAATCAAGGAAGGGGTGGAAGTCAGTAAGCAGCGGGAGACGCTGGCGAAGATCAGTTATCAACGCTTCTTCCGACGTTACATTCACTTGTCTGGTATGACCGGAACCGCCAGTGAAGTACGTAATGAGCTTTGGACGCTGTATGGCCTCAGAGTTATGAAAGTGCCAACTAACCAACCTTCTAAACGTCAGTATTTCCCTGTTAGAGTGACCAAAAATCGAGAGCTTCATTGGCAAGCCATTATTGATTCTATTATTGACGTTCATAATTCGGACCGGCCTATCTTGATTGGAACGTGCTCGGTAGCGGCTTCGGAGCATTTGAGTGAGTTGCTCACTGAACATGAATTAGAGCACCAATTATTGAATGCCAAGCAAGATGAGCAGGAAGCTAATATTGTGGCTCAGGCTGGTAAGAAAGGCCGAATTACCGTCGCGACGAACATGGCTGGCCGTGGAACCGATATTAAGTTGGAACGAGAAGTCAAAGACATTGGCGGTTTACATGTTATTCTGATCGAGCGTTTTGAAGCCGGACGCGTGGATCGACAGTTGGCTGGTCGATGTGCTCGTCAGGGAGATCCTGGCAGCTATCAGGAAGTGTTGTGTGTTGAGGACATTGAATCCACGCATCATGATCTCAATGGCTTAGCTGCCTTAGTGGTTCGTTTTCTGGGGACCCGGTTCGGTTTAGGGCGATTACTTGGTGCATGGGCTATTCGAAAGTCCCAGAAGCGACTGGAAAAACGCCATGAAAAAATGCGCATTGCCATGCTGAAACAGGATGAACAGCAGCGTGAATTGCTGGCCTTTACGGGCATATTAGAATAATCAAGGAACTTCTGAATAAGTCCCTTAAACAAAAGATTGATACGAGAAAAGAACAGATAATTATGAAATGGGTAAACGCAGTTGCCGTTGGATTAGGTTTCACTCTTTCGGTATTCAGTATGGCAGCCACGGCCGAACCGCTGGATTGTATTTTGGAGCCGAACAAAAACATTGAGGTTTCCAGTCCAGTGGAAGGTGTTGTTGATGAAGTGCTAGTCGAGCGTGGTAGCTATGTGAAGAAAGGGGCTGCGGTGTTGCGTCTTCGTTCTGAATTGGAAGCAGCAACGGTTGATTTGGCCGCAGCAAGAGCCGAGTTTGGAACCAGAACGGTGGAGCGTAATGATAAGCTTCAGGACCTGATTTCTGATCATGAAAAAGATGAAATTGCTACCGATGCCAAGCTGGCCGAACTAGAGTTAAAAGAAGCACAGGTTCGTTTGGCAATGAAGACGGTTTACAGCCCTATTTCAGGATTGGTGATTGAAACGCTGAAAGAAGAAGGTGAGTTTGTGTCTGCAGACCCAATTATGACGATCGTTAGCATTAACCCGTTGCACGCTGAAGTGATTGCACCAGTTTCGTATTTGGGGAAAGTTAAGAAAGGGCAGAAGGCCAAGATTGGATTGGCATCCGGACCGTTTCAAGGGCAATATAAGGCAAAAGTGAAGACGGTTGATCCCGTGGTCGATCCTGCCAGTGGCACCTTTCGGATCCAATTAACTTTATCAAATCCGAAGAATAAGATTCCATCAGGGCTTAAGTGTCAGGTTAGCTTTTAGTACCGAATAATGTGATGGATAGACTAATTGAGAAATCAGTGATTCACGTGAAACTCTTGGTTTTTAAGTCTAAAAGAGTGCTTTAACTTGTTGATTTAAGGTTGTTTATGGCGACTAGCAAAACAAATCCTGAGTATCTAAAACTTCAAACTGCCTTTGAGCAGGAACTGGATGCTCCTTTGGATGATTGGCCGTCTCTGTCTTCCAAGTTCCATTACCGCGAAATGGATGTTCAAGACCATTGGATACAGGCTGGTGATTTCTGTAATGAGTTTTGTTTCATTTTAGATGGCTTGCTTCGCGTTTATTACATTGATGGTGCCGGTAATGAAGTTAATCAGCATTTTTACCAGGCGGGCGAGGTAATTGCCCCGATCAGTGCCATCATCAGTGATGAACCTTGTCAGTATTATATTCAGGCGTTAGAGCCGTCCAAACTGATGTTAGCGGATTATCACCAATTATCAGAATACGGTTATAGCAACCCGGAATGGCTGCGTCTTGAGATTAAGATGATTCAACGCGTGTTTGTGAAGAACGCGCGTCATGAGGCTCGGCTACTACTCGGCAATGCAGAGCAACGCTATAAGTGGTTTTGCAAGGAATACCCGGAGTTACTTGAGCGTCTTCCTCAATATCACATCGCGTCTTTCCTAGGGATTACCCCTGTTTCTTTGTCTCGTTTAAGAAAGAAGAGCGCGGGTTAATTACGCTTTTAAAGAGCGTTCTACATCAAGAACTGATTCACACTTCTACCATTTCACGACTAGGTTGTCGTCTAATCCTAACTTGAATAAGCCTGGAGCATACTAGGCTCAGGTTTGGAATTTACTGAAGGCAGCCTAGAATGAAATTTTTTGCTTTTAAAGCATTTGTCCTTGCCTGGACACTGTTGCTCTCCTCAATTGCATCGTCAGATCCGATTACTCGACTGTTTTGTGTTTTTGATCCTGTCGGGCATAAGGGACCACTTTTTAATCTGATGAAAGAAGCTCAAGTGATTGCGTTGGATTGGGGCATTCAGTTGAATATGACGGCGTATACAGATGAAGGGGTTGCTGAATCTGACTTCAGAGCTCGTCAGTGTGATGCCGTTTTAGTGACCGGAACACGGGCTCGTAATTTCAATAAGTTCACTGGCTCGATTGAAGCGATGGGGGCTATCCCGACTCTGGAATCTATGCGTTTAGTGTTAAACACGTTAATGCAGCCTAAGGCGTATCCACTGTTGGTCGAAAATGGTATCGAAGTCGCAGGTATTTATCCGGCTGGTGCGATCTATTTACTCACCCGAGATAAAGGTATTAATCACGTCTCCAAGATGCAGGGGCGCAGAGTCGCAACCCTGGAGAATGATGCTGCTTCACTGGCTATGGTGCGTTATGTCGGCGGCTCAGTGATTCACGCCAGTACGGCTTCGTTTGCTGGCTTATTCAATAATGGTACGGCCGATATAGCTTATGCGCCTTTGGTGGCTTTTGAGCCGTTAGAGATGGAAAAAGGGGTAAAAGAAAACGGAGGTATTTTTAATTATCCCATTGCCCAGATGAACTTTCAGATGCTGATTCATCCCGATCGTTTTCCGCCCAGTTTTGGACAGAAAGCCAGGGAACTGGCTATTCCGAAGTTTGATATGGCCTTTGATATTGTGAATACCGCCCACCAACGGATTAAGAAAGAGTATTGGATTGAACCTGGAGAAGAGAACCGAGCGTCCTATGATGCAATGCTAAAAGAAGTTCGATTAAGTCTATTACAAGAGGGTGTGTATCACCCGAAAGCCTTAAAACTGTTCAAGCGAATTCGTTGTAAACAAGACCCTGATAATCCGGATTGTTCAGACAGGAGAGAATGATGAGACACATTGTACTGACAGTCCTGCTGTTTTTGGGCTTAACGATAAAGGTGAATGCAGCGACTTCATTGGATACTGGATTGGATCTGGATTCCCTGGAAGTGAAAACAATCCCTGAACGCCACTGGTATTACGGTGAGTACAGTATTGAGCAGGCAAAGCATCAGCCAACCACAGAAGCGCTGGCAAAGCGGCTGGCTCAAACCATTGCTTTTAAGACAACGTCGGAAATTGATGGCGCATTTTCTTTGGTGGTGGAAGGCGTAACTCTTGAGTCGCTGCTTAAAGAACAAACCTTGGTGCAGCTGGGGTGGTGGGTGAAACGGGAAGGTGAAGCCCATGATGAGTTTCGTTCGGAACTTAAATCAGAAGCCAAATGTTTGGTGGCGAAATTTCAGGGCGATCAAACCAATTTGATGCTAGCTTGGCATCAGTTGTATTTAACGGCGCTGGATCGTGGTTACAACGTACTAGGTGATGGACGCACCTTGATTAATTTGCACAGCAATACCGGTTATTTGATGGCGGAACTGCAGTTAGTGATTGAATAGTGAGATGAATAAATACCTAGAGCCTTAGAGATAAGCCTGAAGCGAGCGTTGTAATTCCTGTCGTGGAAGACACCTCGATACTCGGAAGCTGCTCTATATTTTGATCGGTATTAAACGTCAGGTGCTTTACTTCCACAGAATGCTCAAAAGATGACTGAAAGCCCAGAGCAATTCGGGTTAGGTCGCCATGCTGATAGAGGTGAAAGTGCCAAGGGGTGTCTCCAACCTCAACATCAGGATCCACCGACAGTTTGATTTCTCTGGGCGACGTGAGATCAAACGCGAATTTCTTAAGTGGTGTGGCCAGTCCTGTGCCTAATACCTTGATAAAAGCTTCTTTCAGCGTCCAGAATTGATTGAATCGCTCTACGCCGGCGGTTTCCCACGGTGTTTGTTCTAAGAGTTGATGCTTTTCAGACACAGAAAAGAAACGATTTGCCAGCTTGTACGAGCCCCGTCTGGCATTAACTTGCTCGACATCCACACCTAAACGGCTGAGCGATTCAGCCTGACTCACTGCTAATACCACAATGTCTTTGGTGTGGCTGAGGTTAAAGTGCAAATCCGGCCGGTTTTTAATATAGGGTTTACCATGCTTCCCTTTTGAAAAACAGAAGGACTCCGGAGTTTCACCAGTGACATCAGCCAACCCCCAGCGTAACACCAGTTTACTGAGATACGACAGTTGCTGATGCTCTTCAAATTTGAACCGTTGAATCTTTTTTAACTCATCTGTAGACAACCAGGGGTGTTGTTCTGGCGCTATGAGGCTATTTGCCTGAGACAGTCGATCTGCAATGTAAAGAGAAACGGTGTTGTTCATACGGCGCTTGTTTAGGAGGTAAGTGTCAGCGAAGAGCTAAATATAAGAGTTTTTGATGAAAGTGTGAACTCAGGTTGGAGTAAGTTCACAGAATGACCTTTTGAGTCGTCGATCAACTTGAAGGCTATTAGATCCTTTTTAGAATAAATGTTACGAAATATTTCAAAGTATGTTCGTTTGTATTTGTGGGTCCTCTTAAAAACTATAAGAATCTAATTGAATAACAGGTAAGGCTCTATTGTGCGTATTTTCTACTCTCTCATGTTCACTTTATGGTCGCAATTGGCCGTTGCAGATGACTTTCAAGCTGCAATGAATGCTTTCCTTCAAAAGGATTATAAGCAGGCTTATCGTGTTTGGTCGGATCTGGCTAAACAAGAAAACGATCTTAAGTCACAAGAATATTTGGCGCATTTATACAAGAATGGACTGGGCGTGAAGCAGGATTTCAATAAGGCCTACATTTGGTATAAGGAAGCTGCCAATCAGGGATCAGTAAAAGCCAGGTTCAATTTGGGGCGCATGTATCAGCTAGGTCTTGGTACATCTAAAGACCCTGAACAAGCCATGCTTTGGTATAAGAAAGCTGCAGTGGGTGGAGAACAGAGAGCTTATGGGGCGATGGCTTTTCTCTATGAAAAAGGATTGGGTGTCGATCGAAACCCTACCTTGGCAAAGGCCCTCTATAAAAAGGAAGGTAGTCATTGGGCAATGGATAAGTCCAATGAAATTAACAATCTAATATCCTGTCAGTTGGAAAACTCAACTCAACTCTTTGGTGTCGTGCTTAAGTGTGCTGACCGTGCGCAATTGCGCCAGGCCATTAAACAAGCGGGTGCTGAAGCCAGGTTTGAAAGTCGGGCGCATCGTGGTGATGCTTATCTGAGCCATCATTTAATGGAAGGCTCGTCCGAGTTGCGTGTGGGTTACACCAAAGATCATGCTTTTGCGACGGCAAAATATGTCTTTCCTGAGAAGTGGGATATGAATCTGATCACCAAGCTGAAAAAACAACTTCAATTGGAGATGGGCAAACCGGATCAGACCCATGGCGGTTTAAGTAAGGCTCAAGTGCTTTATAAGTGGCAGATGGTGGATGGGATCGAAATAAATCTTTATCGAGATCGCTCAGAACGTATGACGTATCTGAGTTATACCTTTCCGGAACGTAGAAAAATGTTAGTCAGTGAGCTTGCTATACTGGATAATCACTAGAGCTGACAGTTACTGGTTGTAAGTCATTTCTATTCTCGAGAACGCGCCGGACGCTTTGCCTTTTCTTATCGCGCGATTGATTGAATCCAGAAATTCCCGAGAATATTGCCCTTTCGCAAATCCCAGATAATTAAGGTCTTCCTTGAAGGCCTTTGGATGAAAAAGCAGCTGATCTTTGCGCTCGAAGAGATCCTGTTTGTCTTGTAGAATTTGTTTAACCTTGACGGTGCCAGGGCCAAATATGCCCACATCAACACGTTGATACAGGATCATTCGAATTCGGCCTTCGATGTTGCCACTGTCGGGGTAGGGTATGAATAGCTTTTGATTAATGGCGTGGTCAAACTTGTCGCCATAACTTGCGCCTCTGGAGTAGGCGACCTTTAGGCCGTATAAATCGCTTATGTCATTGTATTGAAATTCGTTATTCTTATGAGAAACTGCGATAACTTCGTCGAGATACATTGGTATGGAGTAATCAATGAGCTTCTCTCGTTGAGATGTTTTTGATAAACCAATGATGGCGCCGTTGCCTTCCAGCATATTGAGATAGGCACGCTTCCATGGTTTTAAATGGAAGCTGAACTGGCAGTTAATTTCGTTGCCAATGTAGCGCATCATCTCCACCAAAATACCCTTGGCCTGATTGTTCTCCAGATAGACTTTGGGGTATTTATTCAGATTTCCATAGACCTTGATGTTGCATTCTTGAGCGACAACAAGGGAACTGGTTATTAAGCAAAGAAGAATAGTAGCTAGTTTCACTGGGTGACCTGAATCTGCTGAACATAGTTCGATACTTCAAAAGCGTAGCAGAGTCGACATGTTTTAAGCAAAAAGCCCCGCTACTTTCGTAGCAGGGCTTTCTTTGATTCAAGACTAGAAGGCGTCTTAAATCTCAGCTGCTAAACGCGTACCTTGATCAATCGCGCGCTTTGCATCTAGTTCAGCCGCCACATCGGCACCGCCGATTAAGTGATGTGGTTTATTCAAACCATCCACAAGCTCGCGAAGCGGTTCCTGACCTGCACAAACGATGATGTTGTCTACATCCAACACTTGTTGCTGATCGCCCACTTCTAAATGCAGGCCTTGATCATCGATTTTCACGTAAGAACAGCCTGGCACCATATTTACCCCTTTGTTCTTCAGACCTGTACGGTGAATCCAGCCTGTGGTTTTACCAAGCTTGGCGCCTACTTTTGATTTCTTACGTTGAAGTAAGAAGACTTCACGTGGTGATTCATGAATCTGAGGCTCAACCCCTTCGATACCGCCACGTGCTTTCATAGACATGTCCACACCCCATTCCTTCATGAAGGCTTCAATGTTTTGGCTAGTAGCTTCACCTTCGTGCGTCAGGTATTCGGAAACGTCGAAACCAATACCGCCGGCACCGATCACAGCGACCTTCTTACCAACCGGTTTCTTATCTTTCAGGACGTCCAGATAGTTCATTACTTTCGGATGATCAATCCCGTCAATTTCTGGAGTACGTGGTGCAATGCCTGTTGCGATCACAACTTCATCGAAGTCACCGTTGTTAAGATCATCAGCCGAAACTCGTGTGTTCAGTTTCAGTTCAACGCCCGTTAACTCAACTTGCTTACCAAAGTAACGGATAGTCTCGTAGAACTCTTCTTTACCTGGAATCTGTTTCGCAACATTGAACTGGCCACCGATCTCAGAAGAAGCATCAAACACCGTCACATTGTGGCCACGAGAGGCTGCTGTGGTCGCAAAACCAAGACCGGCAGGGCCAGCGCCTACTACGGCAATTTTCTTGGTTTCCTGGGCTGGCTCAATAACGATTTCTGTTTCATGGCAAGCACGAGGGTTCACTAGACAGCTGGTCATCTTGCCGCTGAATACATGGTCAAGACAGGCTTGGTTACAACCGATACAGGTGTTGATTTCGTCGCTCTTACCTGCTTCCGCTTTTTGAACGAAGAATGGATCAGCCAGGAATGGACGTGCCATAGAGATCATATCTGCATCGCCACGTTCCAATACTTCTTCAGCCACTTCAGGGGTGTTGATACGGTTCGAAGTGATCAATGGAATGTTCAGTTCTTTACGGAATTTCGCCGTAACCCAAGTAAATGCTGCACGAGGTACTTTCGTTGCGATGGTTGGGATGCGCGCTTCGTGCCAGCCAATGCCAGTGTTGATGATGGTCGCGCCCGCTTTTTCGATTTCTTTACCTAGCTCAAGTACTTCTTCATAAGTGCTGCCGCCTTCAACCAAATCCAGCATAGATAGACGATAGATAATGATGAATTTTTCACCCACCGCTTCACGGGTACGACGTACTGTGTCGATGGCTACTTTCATGCGGTTTTTGTACTCGCCACCAAACTCATCATCACGTTGGTTGGTGCGTTTTGCCAGGAACTGGTTTAGGAAGTAACCTTCTGAACCCATGATTTCAACACCGTCGTAACCGCCCACTTGAGCGAACTTGGCCATGCCTACGATGTCCTGAATTTGCTTATCAATACCTTCGGCATCCAGCTCTTTTGGTTTAAATGGGTTGATTGGTGCCTGAATAGCCGATGGCGCAACAGAATTCGGGTTGAACGCATAACGACCGGTATGAAGGATCTGCATACAGATCTTACCGCCTTCAGCATGTACCGCATCGGTGATCGGCTTATGCTTCAGTGCATCTTCATCGCTCTTGATAAGGTTTGTGTGTGGGTGCGTTGCACCTTCGGCATTAGGACCGAAACCACCAGTAACAATAAGACCAACGCCACCACGAGCACGCTCAGCGAAGAAGGCCGCCATACGTTCCACACCATTTTTGTCTTCTTCAAGACCTGTGTGCATTGAGCCCATCAAAACCCGGTTTCTTAAGGTGGTGAAACCTAGATCAAGTGGTTCCATCATTTTTGGAAAGTGCTGGTTTGGTTGAGTCATATTATTACTCCTTCAAAAGCTGTATCACTGATCAGGCAGCTTACAGTTGTATGTTCTAGTCGGTTTTTATCGAGCACTCATCTATGTGAGCTTACTGCTATCGATAATTAATCAGAGGAGCGGCGAATGTTTTTTACCGTGAGTTAACTCACACCTGTAAGCGGAGGAGGAACCGAATATCCGTCTCTGAAGTTGGGCTTAGTATCCATTCAGAAACGGACTCAATCCTTAACATTTGTTAAATGGCAGAATTTTTTATTGAGGCAGGGGTTAGTTCTTTTTATTGGCTTTGAGGCTAATTTCTCTTCTTTTTACGGCTGCGTCCCAGCGTCTTTGCTGTTCTTCGTTTTTGATTTCAAGCTTTGGAATGGCGGTGGGCTTGCCGTCGTCATCTACTGCAATCATGGTGAAATAACAGGTGTTGGTGTGACGGACGGATTTTTCTTTGAGGTTTTCCGAGATCACCTTAATGCCAATCTCCATGGAGGTTTTACCTG
>Ga0255772_10002024_pt1 | contig 19933 bp, 37 predicted proteins | sample 071ome_34_FD_179970 | JGI IMG/M metagenome (GOLD analysis project Ga0255772, IMG submission 179970) | Coastal salt marsh microbial communities from the Groves Creek Marsh, Skidaway Island, Georgia - 071411BT metaG (version 2) | ecosystem: Environmental > Aquatic > Marine > Intertidal zone >...
ACCAATTATGATTAATCCTAATGATGTTGCAGGTTCAATTAAAAAAGCAAATCAAGCAGTAAATAGAGAACGTGGCACAGATAATCCTTATTTTGAAATGGGTGAATCTTATGATCCTAGTATTTATATGGTAGAGAAGTTGTCTGTATCTGATGGACAACAAGCTTGGATTGACGATTTCTTAAAGTCTGATGCACCACAATTCAAAGGTAAGTCCAAAGAAGAGATTGTTAAAATGGCAGTCGCAGCATTTAATGCTGCCAAACAAGATGAGAATTACGTATCACACGCACAACGTAAAGCTGTATGGGCAAATCGTGCAGATGGTGGTAAAGGACATCCGGATAAGAAAAAGAAGAATGAAGAAGTCGCAGTGAATTCAACTGGTCCTGCGGTAGATATGAATCCTACTGGAAAGCCAAAGAAGTTTAACGATGGCCGTTCCAAGTATGACATCAATAAGATGTTTAGGAGAAATGGAGGATAGAAATTGTTTTCGTCTATTAGAATTGCTATAGTATTAACATTGATAAGTTTGGGTGGAATTGGTTATTGGTATATCACAAAACTTCAATCTGATCTAGAGACAGCACGTGCAAACGTGGTGAGACTAGAGTCTGCAATTGCCACATCTGAGGAGAGTATCAAAACTCTACAAGGTGACATGGCAAAACAAATGGAACTCAATGGTAAACTACAGCAAGATCTTCAGAAGGCAGAAGCTTATAGCGATGCTCTGAGATCTAAGTTTAGCCGTCTTGATTTAGTACAAGATGCTTTGAAAGATCCTAAAAATTTAGAAGGGAGAATGAATAATGCTACAGCGAAATTATGGCGCGAGTTCATGGCTGAGTCTGGTAGTCCTATTGAACGTCCTCTTCCTCACTGGGTGCTCGACCCTGCTAAGCAGTCCGGAGCCGGAAAAGATAACAGTGACGAAGGTGGAAAGAGTTCAGGTGGGGATAGCAGCTCGACCGAAAGCACTACAGCTAAGTGATGTAAGAGTCTTTGTAGTCAACAAAGATAACTTTGCAGAATTCGAAAAAGAGTTCATTGAAACTTATGGTGAACTAGCATACGTAGCCCTTAGTATGAAGGACTATGAGAATCTTGCAATGAACATTGCTGATATCAAAAGATACCTAAATCAACAAGAACAAATTATTATATACTACGAAGAGGCTGTTACGCCCGAAGAATAGTTGTTTACTTTTCCAGTAAACTGTGTTATAATATATACCTTATTATGAGGAAAATGAAAACATGACAATTACTGTTACGAAGCGTAACGGTTCTAAACAACCGTTCGACCTTGATAAAGTCCATAGAGTTCTCGAGTGGGCTGTTGAGGATATCGCAGGTGTTAGCGTATCTGAAATCGAACTCAAATCAAATATTCAACTATATGATGGTATCAAAGCATACGATATTCATGAGTTGCTTATTAAGTCAGCAGCTGAGTTAATCTCAGACAATACCCCAAATTATCAATACGTCGCTGCAAGACTTATTAACTATAAGATCCGTAAAGAGGTTTATGGTCAATACGAACCATGGCATCTAAAGGATATCATTGAAGTTAACGTAGAACGTGGTGTATATGATAAAGCTATTCTAGATGATTATACTGATGACGAGCTTGACTATCTAAATACAAGAATTAATCACGACCGTGATTTCGAATTTACTTATGTGGGAATGGAACAATTTCGTGGTAAGTACTTAGTACAAAACCGTATTACAAAGGACATGTATGAAACACCACAAGTCCTATACATGATGGTTGCCGCAACTTTATTCTCAGAATATCCAAAGGATAAACGTCTAAAATACGTTAAAGATTTTTATGAGGCAATATCAAACTTTTATATTAGTTTGCCTACTCCTATCATGGCAGCGGTTCGTACACCAACAAGACAATTCAGCTCTTGTGTACTCATCGAATCCGGAGACTCACTTGATTCAATTAATGCAACCGCAACCTCTGTAGTAAGATATATTTCTAAGAAGGCTGGTATCGGTATTTCTGCTGGTGCTATCCGTGCTATTAAATCTGAAATTGGTGACGGATCTGTTGTACATACAGGTTTGATTCCATTCCTTAAATACTTTCAGGCAGCTGTTAAGTCATGTTCACAAGGTGGTGTTCGTGGTGGTGCTGCGACTGTTTATATTCCGGTTTGGCACCTAGAGTTTGAAGATCTAGTAGTACTCAAGAATAATAAAGGTACAGAAGAGACACGTGTACGTCACATGGACTATGCATTCCAGTTTAATAAAACAATGTATGAACGTCTATTGAGTGGTGGTAATATCACATTGTTCTCACCTAAAGATGTGCCTGGTTTGTATGAAGCTTTCTTTGCAGACCAAGATGAATTCAAACGTTTGTATGAGAAATACGAAGCAGATAAAAAGATCCGTAAGAAGGTTGTTCCTGCTATGGATATCTTTACACAGTTCCTACAAGAACGCAAGGATACTGGTCGAATCTATTTGCAGAATGTAGATCATGCTAACGAACACGGTGCATTCTTACCAGAAAAAGCACCTATTCACCAGTCAAATCTCTGTTGTGAGATTGACTTACCTACTAAACCACTGAGTGCGTACGATGATGAAGAAGGAGAAATCTCGTTATGCACCTTATCAGCAATCAACTGGGGACAGATTAACGACCCATCAGAATTTGAGAAATATTGTACGCTCGCAGTCAGAGCGCTTGACGCATTATTGGATTACCAAGCATATCCCGTCAAAGCGGCTGAGTTGTCGACAATGGCACGTAGACCTTTGGGTATAGGTATCATTAATCTAGCGTACTTCCTTGCTAAACGTGGACTAAAGTATGATAAAGAAGCGCTTGAAACAATCGACGAATATGCAGAAGCATGGTCGTACTACTTAATTAAAGCTTCAGCTGACTTGGCTGTTGAGAAAGGCGCATGTCCGAAAACAGACGAAACTAAGTATGGCATGGGTGTAACACCTAATATGACATACAAGAAAGAAGTTGATGAATTGGTGAAGCCACAAAACCGTATGGATTGGACTGAACTACGTAATCAACTCAACACGAACGGCATTCGAAACTCTACACTTATGGCTTTAATGCCTGCTGAAACTTCGGCACAGATAAGTAATAGTACAAACGGTATCGAACCGCCTCGTGCATTGGTATCATATAAACAGTCTAAAGATGGTGTAATGGCACAAGTTGTTCCTGGTTATTATCATCTAAAGAATAAATATGATCTACTATGGGATCAAGCATCTCCGGAAGGTTACCTTCAGATTTGTGCAGTATTACAGAAGTATATCGATCAAGGTATCTCTGTGAATACAAGCTACAATCCTGAACACTTCGAAGATTCTAAGGTTCCTATGTCACAGATGATTAAAGACATTGTGACATTCTATAAGTATGGTGGTAAACAACTATATTATAATAATACACATGACGGCGCAGGCGAACTGAAAGACGATGACGATATCGAAGATCTAGAGTTTATAGAAGACGATTCCGAATGTGAATCATGTAAAATTTAAAGGGGAAAAATATGTCCGTATTTGCGCGTAAAAAGAAATCGCATTTAGAATCAGCGATGTTCTTTGATGAGAGTGTAGATGTTGCTCGTTATGATGTTGTGAAGTATCCACAGTTTGAAAAGATAACGGACAAACAATTAGGCTTCTTTTGGCGACCAGAGGAAATCGATGTATCAAAAGATAAAACAGACTTTCATAAACTTGATGAGTTTGAACAACATATCTTTACATCGAATCTAAAGCGTCAGATTCTATTAGACTCAGTACAAGGTAGATCACCTAACCTAGCATTCTTGCCTAAGGTATCTGTACCTGAACTAGAAGTATTGATCGAGACATGGTCTTTCTTTGAGACTATTCATTCTCGTTCATATACACACATTATTCGTAACATCTATCCTAATCCATCTAAGGTATTTGATACTATGTTGGATATTGATGAGATCATGGATTGTGCTTCTGATATTTCAAAGTACTATGATGACTTTATTGAGTATTCAAAATGGCATGATCTATTGGGTAAAGGCAAGCATACAGTCAACGGTAAAGAAATTGTTGTTGACTTATATGAGCTCAAGAAGAAGTTATGGCTAGCGCTTAATTCAGTTAACATTCTAGAAGGAATCAGATTCTATGTCTCATTTGCATGTTCCTGGGCATTTGCAGAACTTAAAAAGATGGAAGGTAATGCTAAGATCATTAAGTTTATTGCGAGAGATGAGAATACCCATTTGGCAGCGTCCCAGAGTATTCTTAAGAACCTACCTAAGGATGACAAAGCTTTCGAAAAGATCAGAAAGGAATGCGAAGATCGTGTAACAGGTATGTTTGTAGATGTCATAGAACAAGAGAAAGCATGGGCTAAATACTTATTTAAAGATGGATCAATGATTGGTCTGAATCAAAAACTACTCAGCGATTATGTTGAGTGGATTGGTACTAAACGTATGAGAACATTAGGTTATACTAGTCCATACCAGGTATCACAATCTAATCCACTTCCATGGACTGAAAAGTGGATTGGCGGTGGCAACGTTCAAGTTGCTCCACAAGAAACAGAAATTTCATCGTATGTTATCGGTGGAGTTAAACAAGACGTAAACGAAGACACACTAAAAGGATTATCACTATGAAAAAATATTTCATCTATTCTAGATCAAACCCACCTTGCCCATATTGTGAAGGTGCAAAGTTATTGGCCAGTACTAAGATGGTAGATCATCATGTTATTGATATTGGCAAAGATATTCAAATGGATGAGTTTACTGAATTGTTCCCTAATCAGAAGACTGTACCAATGATCTTAGTAGAAGAAGATGGATTACGTAGTCCAATTGGTGGTTATACAGAGTTTAAGAAGCATTTAGACACACAAGAACTCACGGAAGGATTGACGCTGTGATTCAATGCTACAGTTGCGAAGTTGAATATGAAGTCGTTCTTAGCGAAGATTTTGAAGACGAGACTCCACTATTCTGCCCCATCTGTGGCGTAGAAGCACAAATAGAGTTAGACTTTGACAATGTGGATTCATGAAGGTAAAGAGTTTACAGATCCAGGTGAATGGGTTGGATTTGTCTATTTGATTACAGATAAGTCAAATGGAAAGAAGTATGTTGGTAAGAAGAATTTCTGGTCAACACGCAAACTCCCGCCTCTCAAAGGTCAAAAAAGAAGAAGAACTAAGAAGTCAGAGTCTGATTGGAAAGATTATTATGGATCATCTGAGGAAGTCAAATCCCTCGTAGAATCACAAGGATGTGATAATTTTACTAGAGAAATATTACATTTATGTGATAGTAAGGGTGCAATGTCCTATCTTGAGGCCAAAGAACAATTTGACCGCCAGGTCCTCCTCAGTGATGAATATTATAATGAATTTATTGGGTGTAAAATACACTCAAAACATGTAAAAAATAGTGTACAAATGGACTAAACTATGTTATAATGTATAGTATAATGTACAAAGTGAGTTGAGTATGATAATTGTTGATTTTAATGCCATTGCTATTGGCAACATAATTACCCAGAAGCTGGACATTCAAGAAGACCTAATCCGTCATATGATCTTGAATTCTATCCGCATGTATAACAAGAAGTTCCGTAATCAATACGGTCAGATGGTTATTGCGTGTGATTCATCTTCATGGCGTAAGGATGTATTCCCACAATATAAATTCAAACGTAAGTCTGGTCGTGAGGAATCATCGTTAGATTGGAATGAGATCTTTAACATCATTGGTATGGTGCGTGAAGAGATCCAACAGAATCTACCATATAAAGTTATTCAAGTTCAAGGTGCCGAAGCAGATGATATTATCGGTGCACTTGCATTAGAGACACAAGAGTTTGGTAAGAGTGAACCAGTGATGATTGTGTCTGCTGATAAGGACTTCATTCAATTACAGAAGTTCGACAACGTACGTCAGTTCAGTCCTATGACTAAGAAGTTTGTAGAACACAAGAATCCTCGTACATATCTTTTTGAACATATTTGCAAAGGTGACTCAGGTGATGGAATCCCTAATTGTCTTTCTGGTGATAACACTTTCGTTGATGGTTTACGACAGTCTCCGATGACACAAAAGAAGATCGATCTATATGCTTCTAATGTAGATGATCTACAATCAGTCATGACCGAAGATGTATATCGTAATTACATTCGTAATAAAACACTTATTGATTTGACCGAGATGCCAGAATCTCTAAATCAAACTATTATAAATACATACAATGGAATTCAAGTTCCTCACAAAATGAAGGTATTGAATTATTTAATTAAGAAAAGATGTAAAAATCTAATTGAATCAGTCGAGGAGTTTTATTAATATGGCAAAGAATATGACACTACACGAAATCTTTATAAAAGTTGGAGAAGCTAAAACCCGCAAGGACAAAGTTAATGTTTTGCGTGAGCATAATTCATTGTATCTTCGTGACGTGTTGAAAGGTGCATTTGATGATAGCATTCAGTTCCTACTTCCAAAGGGTATTCCTCCATATACGGAATCAGAAGAAGATAGAGCTCCTAGCCATATTCGTAAGCATACAAAACAATTCCGTTATTTTGTAAAAGGCGGACCAGGTGAAACAATCAATCCGGTTAAGATTGAAACTATGTTTATTCGAATCCTAGAGTCAATTGATCCTAGAGACGCAAAGCTTATTTGTGCAATGAAAGATAAGACACTTGCCGGATCATTCAAAGGATTGACTAAGAAAGCAGCATCAGAAGCCTTCCCTGGACTAATCTCCAAATAGTCCAAATTATAAATAAATTGTATGAGAATAATTAAAAACTCATACAACTATAATCAATTCACATAAGGCTAACGATGCAATGTCGTTTGGCCTTTTTTTAACTTTATAATCGGAGGAAACCAAAATATCAAAATCATCTCGCACTTCATTATCTAGGAGAAATGATATGGGTTCTCAAATAGAGAGACTTAAGAAAGATTCAAAAGAACTAAAACATTATATGTGTCGCGTGAAGAAAGAGGGAAATGATGTACTACTATTCAAGTTAAATCGAAAGTATGAATATCTGAATAGTCGTATAAACGATATTGAGGAGGAAATATTAGCCGCTAGCGGCTGACTAACTGGCACCTTCGGGTGCCATTTTTCGCACAAAAGTGTGTACATTTGAAACCAACTATGGTATAATATACATTATGAATATGTTTTACTTACATCCAGATCCGATCGTTGCAGCCAGAATGCAATGTGATAAACACGTCGTGAAGATGATTGTTGAGTCAGCTCAGATGTTGTCTACTGCTCACCGTATGTTAGATGGTACTCTTACCATGAAGCCTTCTAAGTCGGGCAAACGTATGGTTAAGTACTTCGAACTGAGTAACAACCTAGAGAGTGTATTGTATAAGGCAGTACATCACAATCATCCATGTACCGTATGGACACGCGAATCAAAAGATAATTACTTGTGGCACTATAATCACTTTATTGCCCTGTGCGACGAGTATAAGTATAGGTATGGGAAAACACATGCAACGGATAATTTATTGCGTGAGGTCTTGGCTACACCACCAGCCAGTATTGCAGAATGTGGTATGACTGAGATTCCTCTTGCTATGAAATCCAATCCTGAGTGTATGTTCCCCGAAGATCCAGTGAAGTCCTATAAATTATATTATAAGACAAAAGAAACTAAATTTAATATGGTCTGGACTAATAGACCAATACCGGAGTTTATGCATGCTGTATAGTTACAAGTGTGACAAATGCGAAGAGGTATGGGATGAAACCCATAAGATGGATGATCGTAAAGTTCCTGAAGGATTACCTTGTCCAAAGTGTAACGAAGAAGGATCAGTTAGACAATACCTAGGTGGTGGAGTACCTAGCTTGATTCATGAACCGTCGAATACAATGTCAAAGAACACACCAGACGGTTGGCGTGATACACTAAGAGAAATGAAGAAAACCTATAAAGTTAACAACATTAAGATTCCATAATGGCTATATCGCATAGAATTAGATTGGAGGATTTGATTGAGTTCGAACCTCTTACAGATCATCAGAAGGAAGTATTTGATGCGTATGAAAAAGACTATTCACTCGTCCTTGCCGGATCGGCAGGAACTGGTAAAACATTTATGGCAATGGCCCTGGCTCTTGAAGACGTCCTTGACAAGAATACAAGATACGACAAAGTCGTCATTATTCGATCAATCGTACCTACTCGAGACATCGGCTTCTTACCGGGCAATGAGGAAGAAAAGAAAGATGCGTATACTGGACCTTATAAGTCTATATGTACAGAACTCTTTAAAGATCCTCAAGCGTGGGACAAGTTAGTTGCACAGGGATTAGTAGAGTTTTTGTCGACATCATTTATACGTGGCACAACATTAAATAATGCTGTGGTGATTGTTGACGAGATGCAGAATCTAAACTTCCATGAACTGGATTCTGTTATTACACGTATTGGTCGCGACTGTAAGTTCGTTATGAGTGGTGACTATTATCAAAGTGATTTTGATAAGGATAAGGATAGAAAAGGAATCTTGCATTTCCTAGAGATCGTAGAACAATTGCAGAAGTTTAAGATTGTTGAATTCGGTTGGGAAGATATTGTAAGATCTGATTTTGTTCGAGATTATATAATGACTAAAGAAATGCTACAGAGACATGAGAAGAAAATTTATACATGAAACAATTGATCTTGGATATTCAGATCTGGATGCTGAAACTACATCCAGTGGTAGACTATATAGGACTCCTAGCGGCGGTCTTCCTAGTATCACTACTGTACTGAAGATATTAACCGAAGAACACATTCAAGCTTGGCGTAATCGTGTAGGCGAGGAAGAGGCTAATAAGATCTCTTACCGTGCTTCTACTCGTGGTACTGCAGTGCATTCTATTATTGAAAATTATATCGATAACAAGGAAGACTATGCAGAAGGATTCATGCCAAACATCATCGACAACTTCAGACCGATGCAAAAACTGCTTGATACCAGAATCGGGAAGGTCTATGCTCAAGAAGCTCCGTTATATTCAGATCATCTTGGTGTTGCTGGCCGTGTGGATTGTGTCGCAGAATTTGATGGGAAGTTAAGTATCATTGACTTCAAAACATCGCGCAAACCTAAAAAACCAGAATGGATTGAGAACTACTATGTACAAGAATCTGCCTACGCTATCATGTGGGAAGAACGTACAGGTATACCTATTACTCAATTAGTCACATTAATTGCTGTAGATGATGAAGAACCACAAGTCTTTATTGAGCATCGTGACAACTGGACAGATAAACTATTAGAGACTATTAATGAGTACAAAAGAAGAAAACTCTTTGGCCGTTGATGCACACCATCAGATTAGTATCTGCTGTGAAACTCTATGTGACAAATCAATCGTAAAACAATATATAACAAGCCTTGAAGAAAGGATCAAATTACTTGAGGAACAACTTTATGACAGACCTAAAAGATCTGATAGCCAATGACGGAACTAATATTTACCAAAAAGCATTGGTTAACATGCATTCCTATTATGTGTATGACATAGAGGAACCAAGTAACTATGCCGAATGGGTTGAGAAGATCCGTATGGCAGGTGAGAATGATGTTATTAAGTTCCATATCAATTCTTATGGTGGTGATCTATTCACAGCTATTCAATTATTGAGAGCAATGAATGAATCATCTGCTACTATTATTGCATCGTGTGAAGGTGCATGTATGTCAGCAGCTACGTTAATCTTCTTGGCTGCAGACCAATTTGAAGTATCACCGCATTCTATGTTTATGTTCCACAACTATTCAGGTGGTGCATTCGGTAAGGGTGGTGAGATGATGGACCAACTAGTTCATGAGAGATTATGGTCAGAGAAACTATTACAAGAAGTTTATAGTGATTTCCTGACAGTAAAAGAAATCCAGTCTCTATTAGATAATAAAGACATTTGGATGGATGGTGATGAAGTAGTTGATCGTCTAGAGAAGAAGATGAAGAAAGTACAAAGAACTCAGAAAAAGAATAAGTGAGATATTGTAAACGGTTTTTATTATACACACACGATGGATTCTCTAGAATAGTATGGGGAAAGTCAAAACAAGATGTCTATGATAGATATCCTGGTTCTGCAAGAAGTGTGTTTGAAATGGGTATAAAGCATGAGTTTATTGAGAAGCATTGAGAGATACCAATTAAAGTTGGGTGATCCTTCGGCAAAGATCGAGAATTACTTACGATTGGTTGATAAGAATATTGATTGGCAATGGGCACTTGAAGAATTAGAAGAAGGCCTATCTGACCAACGAGTTGAGATCCGTCCTAATGGAGGATACGTTGTCAATGGTATGAAACCACAACATCATCACGTGAATGAAGCAGCTCGTATGCTTCAACGCGCAGATGAAGACAGAATAGTTAAAACCCAAATGTACATAGCAACTACAATTCATTCAGGTATGTTTGGGAAGCACACAGATTTTGGTCAAGACTCTATTATTATTCAGGGTCAAGGTCGAACTGCCGTCGATGTCGGCGGGCAATATGGTATCTTGGAACCAGGTGATATGATGTATCTTCGTGCATCTGACAAGCACAGATTTACATCTTTGGGACCAAGATTTTCTATTACACTAAGTCTAGAGGAAGACAACTAATGGCAATGAGAACTTCAAATACTGCATGGCACCCAGCTGGCGTAAACAAGAAAACATCAATTGGTCGTGGTAATGTTAAATTTGCTTCAATGAATAAATCAAAAAAACGTAGTTTTAAAAAATATCGAGGTCAAGGAAAATGAGTTTACCTAAAAGAGATGGTGACGGTTATCTATTAGACATGTCTGAATGGTCAATCGATGTGATGTTTGCAATGGCACTAGAAGATGACTATGAATTAACAGAAGAAAAGGTCAATCATATTATGAAAGCAAGAGAGATCTACGAGGATACCTCGGCTGTTCCTGCTATTCGTAATTTTGCTAAGGCTGTTGGTATGGACAAGAAAGACGTCTTTAAGATGTGGATGACCGGTCCGATGAAACCAATCACCAAATACGGTGGTTTACCTAAACCAACCGGTTGTGTGTAATGACTATCATTCTAGGAACTAAAGAGACCTGGAAGGAAGTAATCCGAGAATTGGTCCGTATGGATGTAGATTTTGCTACCGGAAACGAGGACAACAAACGTGTCACAATCTACTCCGGATCGGACAAATTCGATTACACGACCCTGGCAGAGCGAACTTTTTTGCGAAAAAAGTGAAAAAAACTGTGTACAAACCCCTCAGACTGTGTTATAATATACACATAAATTAAAGAAGGAGGTTAAATGTACGTAGATAAAGATAAAACAATCCTAGTCGACGCTGATGGTGTTTTGCTAGATTGGCTCTATGCCTTCCACAGTTGGATGGGTCGTCACGGATACGAAATCGTCAATCCTGATGAATATAAAGTATCTGTAATGTATGGTCTCGAGAAGAAAGAAGGTGATCGTTTAGTTCGCATGTTCAACGAATCATCTGCAATTCGTCGTGTACCACCACTACGTGATGCTATTAAGTATATTAAGAAGCTTCACGAAGAATATGGTTATGTGTTTCACGTGATCAGTTCTATTAGTGATGATCAGTACTCACAGCACTTACGTGCTAAGAATCTACGTGAACTGTTCGGAGATACTGTTTTCGAACGTTATGTGTTCCTAGATACTGGTGCTGATAAAGATGAGGCTCTAGAGCCTTACAAAGGTAGTGGATGTGTATGGGTTGAAGATAAACCTGAGAATGCCGATCTTGGTTATGATCTAGGTTTAGATGCAGTCCTTATGGGTCACACTCACAACGCTAGCTACAGTGGTTTTGCTAAGCGTGTAAGTAATTGGAAAGAAATCTATAAGTTTCTTACTGATTAAGTATTAATAAATTAGATCATTAGTATTAAAATAATTAATAGTATTTTATTACTTTTGGATCTATTTTTTTGATATATAATATTAACAAATAATAATATATTAATATGATTAACTAACTTGAGGATGTTTGTTTTTTTAATCGGAGAAAAAAATGTTAGGTACAAGTTGTAACGAGAAAAGCTGTCCAGGATGGTTAGGTGCTATAATCGTAGGCCTTATCGGTTACGTATTCGTAACTGTAATGTTCATGAAAGATGTAATGGCACAAGAAGTGGTTGTAACGTTTGATAGAGAATTACCATTCAAGTCATATCATTTCACTAGAACATTCGAAGACAAAGATGCATTTGAAATGTGGTTAGCAAGTCGTCTAGAAGATAAAGGCTGTGATCCATATTTGAAGTCAATGCATATTCAATTTAAATCGTAAAATGCCGCAGGAAATCCTGCAAGGAATAAACTAAAATGAAAACTTTAATCGCAATCTCAGCAGTATTGGTATCAGCTAACGCATTCGCGTTCTTTGAAAATGGTAACCTTGACGGTCGCTTTGTACAAGACGATCGTGGTGATGTAGTTGGTAATGCATCAGGTGAAGGTGAAGCTACTTTCTCAATGTCATTCACTGGTAAAGGTAAGACTGCTGGCGATTTCAAAGGCAATGGTTCACATGTTGGTAACTACGATGCACGTGGTTACGGTTATGAGAATCCATACTACTCATTCCCTGCTCCAGAAGCAAAATAATATAAATAACCTATAAAGGTTAGCAAGGCTCCTTCGGGAGCCTTTTTCATATGTTTAAAGTACTACTATTAATATTACCATTAGTTGCATGGGCTGAAAATAAAGACAGCTATGATATGCAATACTTTGGTGAAGATGCTAAAGTTAATATGAAGCGACTCAAGTTCGACGTCGAGATTGTTCTATGGAATTCACCAGAACAATTAGCTGAAGGATGGAAGTTCTTTAAAGAACCTACTCCTGGACATACAATAAGAGGATTCACTCTTGTCAATCCACAATCCAACAAATGTTTTATTAACATAGTTCCACCAGAGATGTGGGATGATCGTGAGACAATGGCAATCATTGGACACGAGCTTCTTCATTGCACATTCGCAGACCACTCTAAGTAATCCTAGTTTTATTGTGTACAAAGAGTGGATTTTGTGATATAATATAATATAAATAGTATTTGACAATAATAATAATTGGAGAAAAGTATGGCAGAACTATACAACACTCCAAACCTAGACGAGCTCGAGAATGGACCTTGGCCGTCATTTGTAACAGGTTTGAAGCGATTAGCAGTCGACGACCATGATGGTGCGCCGATGATACGTGATGTACTTGCTACTTTAGAAACATCATATGTTACTAAGAAAGGATACTGGAAAGGTGGTACTGTCGGTGTCGTAGGATACGGCGGTGGAATCATTCCAAGATTTAACGAACTAAAGGACGAGAACGGTGATTACAAGTTTAAAAACGCTGGACAATTCCACACTCTTAGAATCCAGCCACCAGCAGGCATGCACTACACTTCACAGCTTCTTCGAGACCTTTCAGATATGTTTGTCGACAATGGAGGTTCCGGACTCATTGCTTTTCATGGTCAAAGTGGCGATATAATGATGCAAGGGGCGGATGAAGAATCTGTCCAAAGAATCTTTAATAAGCTGAATGATTATGGATTTGATCTTGGTGGTGCAGGACCAGCAGTAAGAACAGGAATGTCTTGTGTTGGTGCGGCTAGATGCGAAATGTCTAATGCCAATGAACAAGGTATTTTAAGAACATTAGTTAATGCATTCCTTGATGATATGCATAGACCAGCATTACCATATAAATTTAAATTCAAAGTATCGGGTTGCGCAAATGATTGTATGAACTCGATCGAAAGATCTGATATGTCTACCATTGGTACTTGGAGAGATGATATTAAAATCAACCAAGAAGCATGGAAGAATATGGTATCAGAAAAGGGAACTCAGTACGTTGTAGATAACATTACTGGTAGATGTCCCACACAATGTATGGACTTCAATACAGATAATTTTGAATTGAAGATAGATAATAAAAACTGCGTAAAATGTATGCATTGTTTAAATGTTACATCACCGCTATCACACAAATATAATGATGGAAAGCCAGAAGCTATTCTATCTCCGGGTGATGACAAAGGTGTAACAATATGTGTAGGTGGTAAACGTACACTTAAAATTGGTGATCTATTTGGAACGGTAGTAATACCATTCCTTAAAATGGATACTGCAGAGGATTACGAATATCTTGAAGAACTCGCTGGTGAGATGATTGACTTCTTTGCAGAGAATGCATTGGAGCATGAAAGAACTGGAGAAATGATTGAAAGAATTGGTATTGTTAATTTCCTCGAAGGAATTGGGTTGGATGTTGATCCTAATATGGTTAACAGCCCTCGTTACATGTCTTATGTTCGCATGGACAAGTGGGATGAAGAAGCAACTAAATGGTTTGAGAACAAAGCTGAAGAGGTAGCGTAAATGCCTTATAACGAAAAGGTAATGGATCATTATGAGAACCCGCGTAATGTGGGTTCTTTTGACACAAAGGATGTAACTATTGGTACAGGTATGGTCGGTGCACCTGCTTGTGGCGATGTTATGCGTCTACAAATCAAAGTAAGTGAAGACGGAGTTATCGAAGATGCGAAGTTTAAAACATACGGTTGTGGGTCAGCCATTGCCTCCAGTTCTCTCCTTACCGAATGGGTTAAAGGTAGAACATTACAACAAGCGAAAGAAATTAAAAATACTGACATCGCTGAAGAATTATCTTTACCACCAGTTAAAATACACTGCTCAGTATTGGCTGAGGATGCCATAAAGAGTGCGATAGATGATTACAATAACAAACAAAGCAGCAAGTAAAATACAGGAACTTTTAAATGGCAGAGGTTCTGGTAGTGGCATTAGAATTGGCGTTGTTACTACTGGTTGTTCTGGTTATGCTTACCAACTAGAATGGGCAGACAAAGTAGAAGCTGATGATGTTATTTGGCGAGATAAAGATATTGATATTATTATAAACCCAAAGTGGACTAATGTTCTTTGGGGAACTGAAATTGATTATAAAAGAGAAGGATTAAATGAAGGTTTTGAATTTACTAATCCAAACGAAAAAGCACGATGTGGGTGCGGAGAATCATTTAGTATATAAGGAGTAAGAAATGAAGACAATCTACCAACTATGGTGGGACAAGTGTCCCATTCCGAAAGCGATCCGATACGTGAAGAATCAGATTGGCAAAAAATGAAGAAATATGTTGCATAAATTCTTCTGGCGAATTAAATTTACATTCGCTTACAAAAGGATATTCAGTAAACCAGCCCACACATTTAATGCTAGATGGAGTGGTGGCTGGGAACTGAGTGGTAAACTATATAATGATTTAGGCCATATCAGAGCTGATAGGGCTGCACTTGAAGAAATTACAAGGTGGTATGTCGACTAGTAGAACGTGGGACGAATTGAGCATAGGTGAACAAGATGAATACTATGCTTGGGTAATGTTATTATGTGAAGATGGTAGACTACATCTTGATAACCATATCCAAATAGAAATGAAAGCTCGTGCCATGTACGAAGCCGATCGTCGTAAGAGTATAAATAATAATGACCTCGGATTAGACATACAATTTAAGGATTACTCATGAGTATAGATTTTGATTTTGGATTTACGGCCGTCGATGAAGACGAGTTAGAAGTCGTACAACAAGCAAAGACGACCGCTAATGAAGCCGAGGCAACATCTGATAAACTAAATAACTTGTACAATGCGATTCTACCGCTATTGTCAAATCTAAAAAAGAATCCAGAAAAGGATTATATCTATTGGCCTAATCGAGTTGAGAAGGTCGAACAATTTGAAACACTGATAGCGAATATAGTTAAGTGAAGTGCGACAGCACCAAGGTGTGTGGGTGGATAACAGCACTATCACAATTAACAGTTGCGGCTGTTATACTATATGTCGGGTTTCAAGTTCAAATACACTTAGAGCGAATGGTCACATCTTGGGAAAGAATGTCGATCAGTATTGAAAAAATGGAAGCAGACGTAAGATCTATGGATAAACGTATGTGGGAAATGAATCAAAGAGTTGGTGGCGTACAACGTAAGCTATCACCTTGGAGGATGATGATGCCATGAGTGATGTTCAAAAGGCATACATTAAATGGTTATTACATTATTGTAATATATTAAAAGACCGGAAAACTTAGAAAGGTGCAATATGCAAGATAATTTTGAAAAGTGTTTGGAAACAATTTTACATCATGAAGGTGGTTATGTTAACCATCCAAAGGACCCAGGTGGTGAAACTAATTTAGGTGTCACTAAGAGAGTATGGGAAGAATGGGGCGGAACTAAAGACATGAAGGATCTAACTCCTGAAGATGTTGCTCCATTATACAAGAAAAACTATTGGGACAGAGTCAAAGGTGATGATCTTCCTTCGGGCTTAGATCTAGCTGTGTTTGATTGGGCTGTGAATTCTGGCACTGGTCGTGCTGCGAAGAAACTTCAGTCGATGATTGGCACAGTTGCTGATGGCGGTATTGGTCCAAATACTCTGCGTATCCTTGGGGAGTATATTGAAGCAGAAGGTGGCGTTGAGAATGTGATTCGCAACTACCAGGCTGTACGTCAAGAATTTTACGAGTCATTAAGTACCTTCGAAACTTTTGGTAAGGGCTGGACACGTCGCAACGAGGAGACTGCTGAGTTAGCATTAGAAATGGCATGAAATACTTAATACTGGCACTATCATTAATAATCACAGGCTGTGCTTCACACATAGCATTTGCTGAGGCAGCACCAAATCAAATTGAGATGACTGCTGTATGTGAGAATAATGAGATTTTGCTAAAACAATTAAAAGATATGTATGGTGAAGACCTAGTTATGATCGGTGAGAATGCTCAAAGCAATGGAGAAGTTTTCACCACCATCTGGGCCAATCAAGAAACTATGACCTGGTCCGTTGTTATTTCAAATAAGACTGAGGAGATCTCGTGTCTTATTACTGGTGGCAAGAACTTTAATATTTTAGTTGTGCCAGGTAGCGTATCATTCTAATTCGCAAGTGGATTGTCAAGGGCTCGTTGGATCTTTTTCTGTAAACGATCTTCGAGTTCCTTGGTATCTCTTTGCACAGATGATCTTAATTGATCTCTTTTAGTTTCAAATCGTGCTTCGGCATCGTCGATCATATTACGTACATTATCAACAGACTTGCGAACTAAATCTTCTGTTCTATCTGACTGTTGTTCAATACGGTTAATATCATCTCTTAAACCGTTCTTAATATCACGAGTGTAATCAACTGTTTCTTCTAACTTAGTTTCCATAATCTGCATTCTTTGTTCGAATGCTTCTACGTCTAAGTTAGCAACCGATTCTACTTTCTGATACATTAAGAATCCACCATATAACATACCGATAACTGAACCGATTGCTGTAACCGCAGCACCGATAGTCATAGGTGTCATCTTAATACCAAATACCTCAAAAGATTTATTCTTGAGGTCTTCTATACCTTCTTCAATATTTCCTTGAATATCCTCAAGATCTTTCTTAGCCATTTATTTCTCCGATTTCTATTTATTTTTTCCAGAACATTAGAAGACCTGCAAGATCTTCTACCTTCTCGTTAATAAACCAGCCAGCAATAAAGCCAGCCACAAATGCGATAGTTAAAAACATTACTTTACCTTTGCTCCTACTTTACGATGACCGTTCCATGCAACAAAACCACCTAGACGTAATGCCCAGTAAGCAAGATAGTTCAATAAGATAAAACCATTCTGCTCGATGTTAATGTCACGGAAAATCTGATCAGCTTGTTTTTGAGTCATTTTACCTGTAGTATGAACACCTTTTCTTTGATAGCGTAAGCATTCATATTTGTACATGTAGTCGTGGACAAGACCACCAACTAATAATACACCAACCGGTGATAACCAAGTTGCAAGGAATTTGGGAACAGATGCACCATCAAACTGGAAACCAGCCGGAATGACATAAGTCTCACCATTCAATTCGAATACGTAATCCTTAACTACTTCCCATTGACGAGTACCCATTAACCACATCCATACTGCACCCCAGAAACCTTTACCTTTTGTAGGAATAGTGATAGGTCTCATATGAGGCATTTCTTTGTGTGAAAAATTTACTCTTGGTTTAGTGCAATCAACGCCGAACATATTGACTACCCAACCAAGTACTACTAATACACCAACTAGTGTGAATTGCCACCAAGTGACAAGTTGATCGATAACAAAATCTATAGATAATGCTTCCATATTATTTCTCCTTAATTCTCAAACCCACCGCCATTATTGCTGTTGAGCTTTCTGAGCTGTTCTAATTCTTCTTGAAGCTTTAATACTTCAATTCTCTTTTTTCTCAATTCAAGTTGATATAAGGAATTACAATTAATCCGTTCTTTTGGTGCATCTAAAGGAATAATGATTCTTGCATAAACACCAACATCTTTCGATTCTGTGATGTCTGCACTATTACTACCACCAAAAGGTGATTCGTAATTATCAATAATACCTGTTACACCAAATTCCATTTGTGTTGCACCACCAATTGCGTTCTTACAATCTAATCCGTCTTGTGTTCGAATACTGTCTTGACCGTAAGTTGATCCAGCGTTTGGTAATGACAAATTGAGTCCACTAGTTTCTGCATAGGCAGAAGTCGCTACTAATGACAATGCTAATATCCATACTTTTTTCATCATGCTACTCACTTAAACTTGCTGCAGATCTTAGAAGAAATCGCAGTCCTTTTCTTATCATCTTTTCTAAGCTTTGATGTGGAACATACGTATGTTGCTCTACTCACATCTGCTTTTCTAATATAAACATCAAATGTAACATGACCTAAATATTTCAATTTAACAACATTGTATTTTGAAACAAATGGTATTGGTTTGAAGTCCTTATCAAATACACCAATATCATAATATTCAACATCATTCCTTTTGTTGAACATTTCCATAGTAGTCACATATACATTATCTAAATGCGATGGTCTCAATTTAGGATATGTTGGCGTCATTTCATGCGCCATTGCATTTACTGCAAACAACGCCAACAATCCTCCAATAAAATATCTCATGATATATCCTTTATAATATTATTGTGCGATACATTCCGCAACGACTAGAGCTGTATAACTACCACCTGGGAAAGCTTTATTGCCACCCATTACAGCCTTAGAAGTAGTCTTAAACCAGGTACTACCTGTGGCAGTCAAATCATACTTGTCAGTATAATCATACTCAATCTTATCAGTCTCATATGAACCCATACCTGTTGCATCTGATACAGCTTGTACTTCTGTATCACCAGTCCAAACTGGCTGATCAGGCAATGAAGGAGCAGATGAGAACTCTGAAGGAGCAGTGATTACAGCGTAATACGCGTCTGCAAGTGTCACATCAAAACGAGTGACAGCTAATTGACCACCGTTAGTCGGGTCTGTATCCAACGTATATGCGTTAGGGTTACCAAAGACACCTGGAGTATCGGTCGAAATTACACAACGAGATTGAACAGTACCAGTAATTGGCGTGTTCTCTGCTTGTGCGTGACCAATAATCGCAACTGTCATAGCTCCTGCCGCTATAAGTGCTTTATTGAACATATTGTTCTCCTATTAATTAGCATACCGAAATTAATATTGCATGTCCACCATTTTTTCATGCAATAATTGTTGCGCTAAACCATTACGTAAACCACGCTTGTTTTCCGGTAACTGCTTATCAACTAAGACAACAGATTCTTTGTATGTTCCACCCGGAATACTAGCCGCATAATATGAATTCATATTCACAGCCATATTCATAGTACTCAACATCATATTGTTTGCTTGCGCTTGAGCAAAAAGTGCAGAGTTTTGTGCCGCAGCTAGTG
>Ga0255772_10002029_pt1 | contig 19923 bp, 18 predicted proteins | sample 071ome_34_FD_179970 | JGI IMG/M metagenome (GOLD analysis project Ga0255772, IMG submission 179970) | Coastal salt marsh microbial communities from the Groves Creek Marsh, Skidaway Island, Georgia - 071411BT metaG (version 2) | ecosystem: Environmental > Aquatic > Marine > Intertidal zone >...
TTTTAATAAAAAATTCAAAATAAATGAAATTAATTTCAGATCGTTCAAATAACGCTCAAAATCAGCAAAAACCACTGCAAAACGATCATAAAACAACCAGTAAATTCACCCTCGAAAAGCCAGCCAGCCAAAACATACAAGATAGACATAAACAACAGACACAAAAAAGGCGAGCTACGCTCGCCTTTTTATGTCTAGTGAAATAACCACTAAGGTATAGGAGTTGCGGTTACGTTAGCCCTTAGGCTTACATTCTCAAAACGCGCCCCATAGAATATTGGCTGAGCACCACCAACATGATGATTCATATTAATGCGATCAATGTTTAACTGGTTAAACTCTATCTTTGTATCCACAGCAAATCCAGTTTTAACTGAAGTAGCACCAGTAGCTTTATCTCGAACCAAAGTATCAGCGACGTTTACCGCAAGCTCTACCGTTAGACCCTCATCATCCGTTGAAATACCAACAGCTTCAATACCAACTTTACCATCCGCACGATACCAACCTAACTTTGTATCTGCATTCGGGTCAATACCATCAACAATCGCGCGCTCTTCAGCGGTTAGAGAATCTTTATCAACAAACTTGCTATTCAACCCAATAGTCAAACCTTGATCACCACGTTCTTCCCAGCGACCTCCATCATTAGAACAAATAGTAGAATCTCCGCCTGAACCACCAATACAAACGCCATCTGGACCACCAGATGCAATATATACCGTAGAATCACGCTCTAGACGCGATAGAACAACACGCCCCAAAGAATCACCAGATGCTCTATCACCAAATCGAACATTACCAATATCCATATTTGATACATACAAGCCGCGATTAAACACTACACCTCGCTGGTCAACATCTAATGTTGCACCACGCATATGAATATCATACGTAACATCATCCAACCAAAGACCTGAACCGTCCTGATCAACACTCAAACCAAAAGTCGTGTCCGTGAAATGCAAATCTGAATTAAAGGTCAAACCATCATTATCAGAACCACCCGGCAACATAGTTACGTGACCATTCAAGGTGTAATAAGCTTCCTGGAAGATTTGGAGAGGCAATAACAGTTCAGTACCACCTTGCAGTTCAGCAGTATCTTTATCATCACCAACTTTCAAACCATCAATACTGTAATGACCAACAACATTCTCAAAACCAATTCGAATACCATCAAAGAAAGGATCCTCAGACGCAGGAACCGATCTAGTATCAGCAATTAGAGAAGCATCAATAAGATCAAAAGTAACAGCTCCCGAACCATAACTCTGGATACCAGATACCCAAACAGTATTACCATTATCCGTATAGCCTATATCAGCATTCGCAAGGCTCCAGTTCGTATTAACTGTAATACCTTTGTTACCACCATACTCATTGCCTTTAGGCGTTAGCTGAATGGAATTGGTATAAGTCGTGCCACCAACAACTTGATCTTCAAACAAGTAATCAACATGAAGAGAACCCATGCTGCTTTTACCAGTGTCGTCACCACCATTATAAAGTGTGCCGATGTAAATATTTTCAATATCTATCGTTCCTTGCGAACGCTCAGTCTGCAACCAAACACTGTCACCAATAACGTCAAATGTTAGATTGGAAACCTGAGTTTGGTGAGTCACACCAGTTAGTGCAACCTCATATTGCTCGCCCGCACCATTGGTATCAATGTATCGGAAGTCACCATTGGATAAGGTTTGATTATAGTTAAATGTCAAACCTTGTACGGGGTCCTTACCACCAGCACTAATATACATCTCTCCATTTACATCCGCCGCGGCAGTTATCATGCCCACATTTGGCTGCGTTTCAAGACCTGAATTATTAGGATCTGTTGTATAGTTATTTCCAGCAGTGTCACGGGTTTTAAACTTAATTTGATCAACCGTTAATTTGAAATGATGATCAGGGTAAGTAATTAATAAGGCCTCTTGTCCAGCCTTAAAGGGATCATCAACAACATCCAGAGTCCAATCTGTACCCCAATGCTCAAAATCGAATGACACCATCAAATCATTACCGTCATCACGGTAGAAGAATTCAGCACCCTTAGTTAATGGATTACCATCCAAACCATTAACAACATTCCCATCAGCATCACGAACGATACCAAAAATACGACTGTTATAAGCGGAAACAGTCATACCTTTATCAGGACTGTAGCGACCACCACCAGAGAACTGAAAAAAGTTCTCCATGTCAAAATCAAGTGCAATACGGCCAAAGCTATTTGGTGCGGTATTATCTGAATCAACACGAATCTCATCGATCTGAAGATGCGTTTGTTCCGCAATATGTCGGATTTGCATTTCACCTTCAGCAGTTACATCAACCATCACATAGCCACGAGCACCCTGAGTATCATCACCCGTTTTATGAATACTAACGCCCTGCAACGCCAATGGATTTCCATCATCGATATAACTTAATTCGTCAATCTCTACTCGCGCATCTAGCTCAACAGTGATACCAGCCTGACCAGTCACACCAGACAAGCTTTCTTCATCCATCAACTTAAGTTCAGCCTGCGTAGAGAAAGAAGCAGAAGCTAAACAGACAAATAAATAACCAGATTTCAACTTAAACATAAGCGCACCTTATTTATCTGCCGTTGGAAAGATCAGCATATTTCCTGACATATTCACCTGACCATCAATCTCAATACCATAGAGATTAGTCTGCTGATATGAACCAGGAGCGTCATTCGGAGAAGCATGAGATGCAAAACCAATATTGTATTGATAATTCTTAAACTTCATCGTTGACGGCAAGCCGATTTCAAGAACTTCTTTATCAAAGTCAGCACCATCACCATTGAAACCGGAATCAACTCTACGAGTGCGAATGGTTAGACCTTCAAAAGACGCTTCACCCTTCCAATCATCAATAACATACCAGCCATTTTCTGGATTCCCGCCCATTTTATAGGCAAATCGGGCACCACAACGTTTGGTTTCATCAGTACAGTCATTGGTGTAAGTTGCATCTGCAATAGGGCCACCTTCTTCGTTCAAACTGAATTCACCAGAAAGATATAAGCCACCCTGAGCTACCGCATCAGAAAGTTCTGCATCATCGATTGCCGTAAGCTCTGCATGAGCCGTAGCTGCAAAAGATACGTAAATAGATGCAAGTACTGGAGCGATGTTTTTTATTATTGTTTTCATCATATCCACCTATTAGCCGCCAATATCGTGAGTTGTCATCTTCAAGTATTGAATCTGCATACCTTCGATTTTAGAAGTGCCAAGATAAGTATCACCAACCTTCAATCCACCGGCGGTGTCAAAAGTAGGGTTCGCAATCGTTGGATCGCCAATATAGAAGTTACTTTTTGTTTTAACACCAGGAATGGTGTCATTGTAGTAACTGTCATAAAAATCTCTTTCTGTAGCAGCCCAAGTCGCCGAATCAGATTGATCGTTCAGCACCGTTCCAATTCGAGTTGGTAAACCGGTAGCAGTCGGCGCAGGCAATGCTTCAATTTCTAACTTAAGATTACCGTCAGGAGTAACACTCAACATAGCTGGCTGAATTTCACCAACACCAACAATCAGATCCAGGCCGAAGTGTTTAATATGCACAGCATCACCACACGTTGTACCATCCAGACCACAACTTGCGATGAAAATATCAGGTGCATACATATTCAAACGAATATTAGCCAAAGTTAAATTACGTTGATCTGACGAGTTTTCAGAACCTGTCGCAGTTTCATCGCCCCATAGACGAATGTAGCTACCATCAAACACAGCTTCTTTAACATATAGAGTCAGTGGTGTGTTATCTCCCCCGGAAATAGCAGCATCTAACTCCAGACCAAAATCAATGCGCTCACCCTGATAGCTAGCATCAGCAGCACGACTAGAGAAACCATTACAATTTGCAGCACCCGACTTAAGACACGGATCTGCTGTTGGGTCAGCCAAATCAGACATAGCAATTTCCAACACACCTTTATTAGGTGCACGAACATCAATGTCATCACCATCTCGCTGACTGATCTCGAGAGGATTATTTAAACGACCAATATTGACTGTAGTCGGATCAACTACAAATGAAGACGTGCCATCGCCATTATCAACAAACTGAGCACTGTCTTTACCACCGATAAAGATATTGTCTACGTTAACCTCAACGTCGCGACCATCTGAGGTTTTAATACCGGTAATTTTAAATAAAGAACCTGCCGCCGCATCTGCACCAGCATGATAAGAGTAATCTTCAAGAACAATACCTAAGCCTGCGCCATCCACACCTGATAGATCTTCATCAGTCATTGGGGCAAGGTCAGCAATAGACAAACTACTCAATAATAAACTTGTAAGAAGAGCCACAGGTCTTTTCATTTTTATTATTCCTATGGTTTAAGGAAACAAGCCCAAAGCGGCATCGGTGTAACGAGTTGACTGGATATTACCACCAGCACCAGGCACCCCAATAAGAGCATCTGATGTCGTAGTCATTCCTGTCGGCAAGTTAATAAACGCGCCCTGTACCGTCTCAATTAAACTGTTAGCATCAATAGTTCCGTCATTAAGCGTTTTTGCCCACGCCATATCAATGTTTTGATACGACAGGAACATGTCTCCAACCGCCGCGGAATCATTTATGTTAAGTGACGCAAGATTATTAAGCGCAACACAGTTAGACGTACAATCACCTGCCACTCCAACGTGCGTCGCCCTGATATTCGTCGCAGCCCCAGTAGAATCCAATAACTGCGCAGCGACTGCTGGCGTGGTAGCACCACCATCGTTATCGTGATCGATTAACAGCTCAAAATTACCTGTTAATGAATTAATATTTGCTGTTAGCGTTCCTGATGCGCTACCTGCACCAATTCTCATACCAACAACTTCGCGAACCCCTGCATTATCAGAAAATGCAAACTCCATATAAGGATCAGTAAGCACAAAAGGAACGTATTCGTAAGTATCGGGATCGATATAACCCAAGCTGAGATTATCGATATCTATATCAGCAGCTGCCGCGCTACCCGCTCGGTCGTATTTTCCGAGCTCTACTTTATCAAAGGTCGCATTGGTCTCAATCACCGAACCTAATGTGACTCGAAGAAATTCTGTAGTTGAGCTATCCGACTGAACAACCTGATAGTCATCGATTGCAAGAATGGCCTGTCCCGAATAATCAGCCAGTTCCATATCATCAACCGGCACCAACTCTGCCTGAACGTGAGACGTCAGCACAAGAGAAAATAAGGCTACAGCACTAGATCTAAGTACTCTTTTCATGGATTCGCTACTTTTATTTATTGTTATTGTGTTAAAGCGTCAATCTTGTCATTTTATAGCAATAACACTTTTCCGCAATACTGATTACAGAATTCTACATTTGGAACAAATTCTAGACGTAGACTCGAAGAAGGAGTGTGACCCCTTCCCCATTTCAAGAAATTGATTGATTTAACACGTCTAAATAGAGGGGTTACCTGACAAAAGTGTGCATCAATTCGCAAATATGTCAGGTAACAACAGAGAGGAAATTTTAAGATTAGCAGCTATGAAACTTTCTCACCTTTCGCCTGTTTATCAGCATGGTAAGACGAACGAACTAACGGCCCACTGGCCACACGCTCAAAGCCCATTTCTTCAGCAATGCGAGCCAACTCTTCAAATTCAGAAGGCTCCACAAAGCGATCAACCGGAAGATGATCCTTACTTGGTTGAAGATACTGCCCCAAAGTAATCATATCTACATTATGAGCACGTAAGTCTTTCATCACTTCAACGATTTCATCAAACGTCTCACCCAAGCCCAACATCAAACCAGATTTCGTCAATACGTCCGGACGACGCGCTTTAAATTGTTTAAGTAAATCAAGGGACCACTGATAATCAGATCCAGGACGCGATTGCTTGTATAAGCGAGGCACTGTTTCCAAATTATGATTAAACACGTCAGGCGGTGACACTTCGAGAATATCCAAAGCCACGTCCATACGCCCTCTAAAATCAGGCACTAATGTTTCGATCTCAATTTTAGGAGAACGTTTTCTGGTTTCATCAATACAACGAACAAAATGCTCTGCTCCACCGTCTCGAAGATCGTCACGATCTACAGAAGTAATCACAACATACTTCAATCCCATATCAGCAATCGCTTCAGCCAAATGAGTCGGTTCATTCTCATCCAAAGGATTTGGGCGGCCATGAGCCACGTCACAGAAAGGACAACGACGTGTACAGATATCCCCCATAATCATGAACGTTGCCGTGCCATTACTGAAGCATTCACCAAGGTTAGGGCAAGATGCCTCTTCACAAACCGAATGCAACTTATGATCTCGCAGCTTGTTTTTGATTCGCGTAATTTCAGGGGATGCAGGCACTCGGACCCGAATCCAATCCGGCTTACGAGGCATTTTTTCCGTAGGAATAATTTTCACAGGAATTCTTGAGGTTTTGTCAGCACCCCGTAACTTCTCACCCTGAACAACCTTAGGTCGCTGCCTGCGATTACTTACAGAATCACTTTTTGCTGATGCAATATCACTGTTTGACTGCTCTGACATGTTCTATTCAACCTCTACAGGTAATCCTGTTTTTGTTTCCACGCGTAAGTAACCCAACTGATTCTTTAGTTCTTCAAGAAGTTGTTTAGTGATGACCGATATATCTGTATCAGCCACCAACGCCTTCAGCTGAGTCATTTGCATATCAGCGTACCCGCATGGATTAATTCTTTGGAAAGGCTCCAAATCCATATCCAGATTTAAAGCTAGGCCATGGAAAGACTTTCCTTTCCTGACCCTAAGCCCTAGAGAAGCAATTTTCTTTTCGTCAACATACACACCTGGTGCATCTGATTTCGGATAGGCTTCCACGCCTTGCCTACCTAATAGCTTAACAATTGCTTCTTCGATTGCTGAAACCAAATGTCTTGGCCCCAATCCCAATCGAGATAAATCTACCATGCAATAAACAACCAACTGACCAGGACCATGATAGGTCACCTGACCCCCACGATCAGACTGAACAACAGGAATATCACCGGTAGCAATCAAATGCTCAGCTTTACCCGCTTGGCCTTGAGTAAATACAGGGTAATGCTGCAAAAACCAGAATTCATCTAACGACTCTTCACTTCTACTTTCAGTGAACGCGTGCATGGCATCGCTCACTTTCTGGTAATCCTGAAGTCCTTCTAGATAACGGGCCACTACGTCAGTCATTAGAGCACCATTCGTACACGGCCACTGTCCATAAAGGTCTTATGGATAGTTGATAAGTGATTTTCGCTCTGAGCCACAATTTTGACAGATACAGATAAGAAGCGACCATTGCGACTTGCAGACGACTTCATATTAACCAGATCAATATCATCTTCTGGCATCAAACCTTTTAAAGTTTCAATAACGAAATCCTGGAAAGAATCTTCATTAATGCCAAGTACTTTAATAGGATACCCAGAACAGGGAAATTCAATCTTGGGAGGTTCTTGATTCTGCATTTCCAATACCTTTACATCATTTACTACAGAACAAAAGATCTAAGTCTCTAAGCACCACAGCTATATAATTCGGACTTATGCTTTTGATACAACTGAGCCATTCGCTTCCAGAGATTACCGGGTTTACCGGCCCCTATAGCTCGACCATCTAACTCGACGACAGGCCTCACTTCCGCAGTAGAACTGGTTAACCAAATTTCGTCTGCATCATACATTGTCTGAACACTAATATCAGTTTCTATAAGAGGAATTTGATAGCGTTCAGCAAGTTCAAAAATAAAATCACGAGTTATGCCAGTAAGTATATAGTCACTGAGGCGAGGCGTAAGTAACTTCCCTTGCCTAACAACAAAAACATTACTTGCTGTGCCCTCTGTAACTACACCATCTCGATGCAGAATGCCTTCATCTGCACCGGATTCAAAAACCGCTTTCTTAAGTAACACACTGCCCAGCAGAGAGGTCGACTTAATATCGCCACGAGCCCATCGGATATCCTCTAACAAAATCGCACTGCATGGTTCAATTTCAGTCGTAATTTTTTCGGTAAGAGAAACCGGCTGACTGGTCGCTAACAATGTAGACTTAAGCTCTGTGGGATAATTATGTTGACGCTTACCGGAACTGCCACGCGTCACCTGGAGATAAATTGACTGTTGATCACCCTCATTTCTATCAATGAGCTGCTCAACCAAATAGCGCCATTCATGTAAACCTAAAGGATTTGTAATACCGACCTGTTCAAGGCTTCGAAATAACCGAGCTAGATGCTGCTCTAGTCGAAAAGGCTGTCGATGATAGGCCATGATCACTTCATAGACCCCATCACCAAAAAGAAAGCCTCGATCAAATACCGAGACCTTCGCTTGCTCAGATGGTAACCATTGACCATCCAAATAGACGATGCCAGGCATCAGCCACCAAACAAACCTATGAAGAACAACTTAATAGCATCCCACAAGCGAGCAAAGAAACCGGCTTCTTCAACTGGTTTTAGGGCTACTAAAGGTTTCTCCATTAGAAGTTCATCATTCAAAGTAATTTGTAATTGGCCAAGGACTTGTCCCTGTTCAATAGGTGCTTCAATAATGCTATCTACTTCCAAATTCGCTTTAACCTGCTTACGGCTTCCTCTAGGCACCGTAATCACAATATCATCAATTACACCAAGAGAAACCTGATCACTTACCCCTTTCCAAACACGATTTCTGGTCAATTCAGATCCAGCTTCATACAAAGAAAGCGTTTCAAAATATCTAAAACCGTAGTTCAGTAACTTTTGCGTTTCACGAGCTCGTGCTTCTTCACTGCGTGTACCTAACACTACAGAAATCAGACGCATACCGTCTTTCTTAGCAGAGGCCACCAAGCAGTAACCCGCTTCATTAGTATGACCCGTTTTCAAACCATCTACAGTAGAATCTCGCCACAACAAACGGTTACGGTTTGGTTGCTCAATACCATTGTATTTAAAGGTCTTTTCAGAATAGATGCCATAATAATCAGGGTGATCATTAATGGTTCTCTCAGCCAGGATAGCCAGATCACGAGCCGTAGAGTAGTGATCTGAATGAGGCAAACCGGTAGAGTTCATGAAATGAGTACCGATCATATCCAACTGAGTAACATACTGATTCATCAAATCAGCAAATCCAGCTTCAGAACCGGCAATATGCTCGGCCATAGCAACACTTGAGTCATTGCCCGACTGAATAATAATGCCACGAAGTAAATCTTCTACAGAAACCTTCTTACCCACTTCGATGAACATTCTTGAACCTGGCATTCTCCAGGCTTTTTCACTCACTAAAACTTCATCTGCAAGAGAAATATTACCGCGCATAACTTCTTCAACAGCAATATAACTGGTCATCATTTTAGTTAGACTGGCAGGAGGAACCTGTTCATCTGGGTTCTTTTCAACGAGCACTTTGCCACTTGTAGCATCCAACAAAATATAAGCACTTGCCGCTAGCTGTGGGGGCGCAGGTATTAATGGCGCTGCCGCATAAGAAGTATTAACAAATAACAGAAAGATAAAAGATAAGAAAATTTTTGAAGATTTAGCTTTCATAGCGCTCAATGTATTAAGTCATAAGATTAAATAAGAAGTAGGATCAGCGAATAAACACCATCAATCGCGATCATACACAACTAAAGGTTTAAGGATACCATTCGCCTTCACCAAGGACACTATATCTTGGGTTTCTTTCAGTGTTTTTAAAGGACCAATCTGAACTTTATAGACATTAGCCTCAGGTTTTATTCTGAATGACGAATCCAACGACCAGCTTTGGGCTTTCTGCCGAAAATTTTTAGCATTATCCAGACTACCGAAAGCACCAATCTGAACGTATCGACCAGGCTCTTCCATATCGATCGATTCAATCAAAACCCGTGCAGTACCCTTTTTATGATAACCAAGTCTGGAAGCAGCTGCATACGACAAGTCAATCACTCTGCCTTCATGAAAAGGTCCGCGATCGTTGACACGCACCACAACCTGTCGACCGTTATCCACATTCGTTACCCTTACATAAGAAGGTATGGGTAATGTTTTGTGAGCCGCAGACATACTATACATGTCATACGTTTCACCATTAGATGTCAGGTGACCGTGAAACTTATGCCCGTACCACGATCCAATGCCTTCTTGTCTGAAGTTTTTAGAGGAAGGTAAAACCTGATACGTTTCACCCAGCACACTATATGGCGATTTATTACCACCCGCACTGTAAGGTTCCCATCGAGGCACAGCATCAGGTACATTAGAAACATCAATATCAACTGAAGGTCCATAATCCTGATCAACGTGATAACGCGAAGGGGCACTGCACCCGGCAAGATATCCGATGATTATTAAAAAAATGGACCATCTAACCATCACAAGGTTCCTACTTCTGAACCGAACGCTTACGCTCAATTTCATCCCCTAATTGGATCACTGACATCGCATACAAGCGACTGTGATTATAACGAGTTACCGTATAAAAATTATTAAACCCTAACCAGAACTCAGCACCGACACGCCCCTTATACTTAAACAAGGCAGCCGTTTCCGAATCACTTAATTGATCGGAACTGGCTGGAGTCACACCAAGATCAGCCCACTCTTTTAGAGTCTTACCTGGTTTAAGCGTTTCATTCGCTAACGCCTTATACTCAGTTCCAGAAACACGCGCCCTACTAGCGATAACGCCGTCTCTTACCCAACCGTGCTGATTAATGTAGTTTGCTACACTTCCAATCGCATCAACTGGATTTGACCAGATATCTTTTAGATCATCGCCATCAAAATCTATGGCATAAGACAGATAGCTACTTGGAATAAATTGACCATAACCCATAGCGCCTGCATACGACCCTTTAATTTTCAACGGATCAAGATTGTACTGGCGACACATAATCAGGAATGACTTAAGTTCTCTTCGGAATAAAGGTCGCTTTGGATAATCAAAAGCCAATGTTGATAAAGCATCGATCACTCGGTATGAACCGCCCTGACGACCATACATAGTTTCTACCCCAATGATTGAAACAATGTACTTAGCTGGCACGCCATAAACTTTTTCAGCACGCTCCAGCGTCTCTTTGTTATTCTCCCAAAACTCCAGGCCCCGTTGGATCCGAGTCTTGTTCACAAACATTGGACGATACTCCGCCCATGTTTTAGTGCGTTCAGCAGGTCTTGAAATGGCATCCAGAATCGATTGCTTCTTAACCGCCTTATCTAAAGTTTTTTGCAGTTGTGCCCGATCAAATTGATGTTCAGAAACCAACTCATCTATAAATACTTTTGCTTCCTCTCTTTGACTGTAATCTCCGGCCATTCCCAGGCGGGCAAAAACAGTAAGAGCAAAGACAACTAAAACAATACTTAAACGATCCATCGCGTATCTCATCATAATTAGTTAGCTAGATTATAAAGATTGTTATAACGACTAATAATTCAATTTAATTCTAAAGAAACTCTATTTCGTTAAGAGCTTTCTATGGGTATGGATGGACATCAAGACTCCAAATCCCGCCATCAGCGTAAGAATCGAGGTTCCACCATAACTTACCAATGGCAAAGGCACACCAACAACAGGAAGAATGCCACTCACCATACCAATATTTACGAACACATAAACAAAAAAGGTCAACGTAATACTGCCAGCCAAAAGTCGACTGTAAGAGTCCTGTGCCTTTACAGCAATATATAACCCTCGGAATACAATTAACAGGTACAAGCCCAATAAAGCGAGCACGCCAAAGAAACCAAATTCTTCCGCATAAACGGCAATGATAAAGTCGGTATGACTTTCAGGTAAAAAGTCCAGATGGCTTTGAGTGCCATTCAGCCAGCCCTTACCCCAAAGCCCACCAGAACCGATGGCAATTTTGGACTGAATGATGTTCCAACCCGCACCGAGTGGATCACTTTCCGGATTAAATAAAGTAAGTACTCGCTGCTTTTGATAATCCCTCATAATGAATTGCCAGAACGGGTAGATCATAGCAATCATCAAACCGATGAAGCCAAACACGATCCGCCATTTCAGCCCCGCCAATAACAGAATAAAGATACCTGACGCAGCGATTAACAGAGAGGTACCCAAGTCAGGTTGCTTCGCAATCAACCCCACGGGAACAACAATAATTACCAAAGAAATGAGGACATATTTGAAACGGGGAGGAAGCTTCCTGCTGGCAAGATACCAAGCCACCATCATAGGAACGACCAGCTTCATAATCTCAGACGGCTGAAATCTAACCGGCCCCAGGTCGAGCCAACGTTGAGCCCCTTTCGCTCCAACACCTACTAACAGAACCGCCACGAGCAGCCCAATACCAACAACATAAAAGTATGGTGACCAACGCTTAAATGTAGACACATCAAACTGAGCCACAACAAACATTACCACCAGCCCGATGCCAATACGGACCATCTGCTTATGCACATCACCAACACTGCCGCCACTGCCGCTATAGAGAACGAATAAGCCACCAAAGCAAAGGCATAACAACAAAATCAACAACTGAGTATCAATGTGCAGTCGCAACCAAATGCTTGGTCTACGACTAAAATGCGCTGCGGCATCAGGTAAGGTTCGAGAAAAGTCCCTCATTTCTTAGCCTCTTCAACCTGATATTGACCCAAAAGATGCGCATCGAATAACTTTCTGGTTAAAGGCGCAGCTGAACTACTGCCGCTACCGCCGTTCTCTACAAGTACAGCCACAGCTATCTGAGGGTCTTCAAGAGGTGCGAACCCCATAAACCAGGCATGGTCACGATGCCACTCAGACAATTTAGTCTCATCGTATTCCTCACCTTGGGCAATACCTACAACCTGAGCCGTGCCGGTTTTACCTGCAATCTTGTATTTAGCTCGATAACCTGACGCACGAGCGGTTCCTCTAGAACCGTGTACAACATCTTCCATTGCATTAAACATGCGATTCCAGTTATCAGGATTCTTCAGAATTACATTTTTAAGTTCGGCTTCAGACATATCTTTTTTAATCTGATCAGCTACTTCTGATAGATTCCCATCCATCGTTAACCGTGGTCGGACCCACTTTCCTTTATTTGCAAAGATAGCAGTAGCTGCAGCCAACTGAAGCGGCGTAACCAACATGTAGCCCTGACCTAATCCCATATTAAGACTATCACCCGGGAACCATGGCAAGCCTTTGGCTCCGCGTTTCCACTCTCGTGTTGGCAGCAAACCTCTTCGGGCCTCGGAAATATCCAGGCTGGTCAGATCCCCAAAACCGAATTTAGCTAAGAAATCCGACATGCGATCAATACCCAGACGAAAAGCCAGTTCATAAAAGTAGGTATCACATGACTGCACAATGGACTTATGAAGATTCACCTTACCGTGACCGGTACGCTTCCAATCTCGATAAATTCGATCATCATTTTTAAGTTGGTAAGTACCATAATCCATGATGGAGAAATTCCAGTCCACCACACCCGCTTCGACACCGGCAAGCCCCAGCATTGGCTTAATTGTCGAACCTGGTGGATATTGCCCTTTTAGAGCTCGGTTAAATAAAGGCTTGGCCTTAGAATCTCGCAACTCACCATACGACTGGTGATCAATCCCCAATACAAATAAATTCGGATCAAAACTCGGCTCACTCACCAAAGCCAGAATGCCACCGGATTTAGGCTCAATCGCGACAATCGCGCCTCGACGACCATCCAACAATTTGCTTGCCGTGTTCTGTAATCGGCTGTCCAACGATAGACGTAAATTCTTACCCGGTGTTGGTGGCACGCGTTCAATGACTTTTAGCACCTGACCGCGAGCATCCGCCTCAACCTTCTGATACCCGACACTGCCATGAAGCGAGTTTTCGTAAAAACGCTCCACACCAAGTTTGCCTATGTGATTGGTGGCCTGATAGTTTTTTGCATCAACCTTTCCAAGTTCCCGCTCATTAATACGCGCCACATAACCAACTACATGAGCAAAGGGGGATCCTAGTGGATAAGAGCGAACCAACTTGGCATCAACAGACACGGCTGGAAATCTATGCAACTCAACAGCAACTTGAGCAATTTCTTCTTCAGTCAGGCGATTTCGAATGGCTACAGGCTCGAGTGGGCGTCGACGTTCTCTTAAGCGTCGCTTATAACGCTCTACATCTCTTTCACTGATAGCAATAATTTGGCGAAGCGATTCAACTAAGGCCTCGGTATCCTTAACCTTCTCCGGCACAATACCAAGACTGAAATTCGGGGTATTTTTTGCGAGTAGGACACCATTACGATCGTAGATCAGACCACGGGTGGGAGCGATGGGCTCAACTTCTACACGGTTTTGCTCAGACGCAATTTGATACTTTTGAAATTCCACCACTTGCAGCTGATACATGCGCGAAAGCAGTACAGCTAGAAGAACTAAAACCACACATACCGCAACAATGACGCGCCAAAAGAAAATGGTCGAATATTTAGAATGATCGTGTAACGACTGCCCTTCCATAGACTTGCGATATTCCTTTATCCAGCCCGATGATAAGGGTGATTGTTTATGATAGACCAGCCTCGATACAGCTGCTCAGACACCAGCAAACGAACCATTGGATGAGGCAAAGTAAGAGGAGAAAGAGACCACTTGATATCCGCCTTGGCCGAACAGCGCGGATCCAATCCTTCAGGTCCTCCCACTAACAAAGCCACATCACGGCCATTCATTCGCCAGTTTTCCATTTGGGAAGACAGTTTTTCAGTGGTCCAAGTCTTTCCTAACACTTCAAGAGCAACCACATAATCAGACGGAGCAATTGCAGCCAGCATGGCATCGCCTTCCTTTTGCATTGCTCTGGCCACATCGCGTCCTTTTCCGCGCTGACCCGGCTGGATCTCGCAAAGCTCTAATGCCATATCAGGCGGCATTCTACGAGCGTACTCCTGATACCCCTCAGTCACCCAAGATGGCATCTTATTTCCAACAGCTATTAAGCGTATTTTCATAAATCCCTTTACACAACAAGAGTATCAGAAGCTTTCGTTAAATCAGATGATTAGCTCGCAGGCTGATCTTGGTCCTGGCTAGGTGTCATACCTGACCACAAACGTTCAAGATCATAGTGATCACGAGCTGTTGGCATCATTACATGCAGTACAACATCACCAAAATCGATCAATACCCACTCAGCGCCTCGTTCACCCTCAGTGCCAATAGGATCAATTTTTTCTTTTTTCATTTCTTCAGACACATAATCCGCGATGGATTTTACATGTCGGGAAGAAGTACCCGATGCAACAACCATAAAATCCGTAACGCTGGTTTGGCCAGTCACATCCATGCAAACGATGTCGTTTGCTTTCATATTTTCTAGTAGATCAACAACTTTATCTTTTAAACTCTGAGAGTCCATAATTCACTTCAATATACGATGCATTCTTTCCAATAAAGAATGCCAAAAAATTAACGACGGATATGACCGTCACCTAGCACAACATACTTCTGAGACGTCAGACCATCCAACCCAACAGGGCCTCGGGCGTGAATCTTGTCAGTAGAAATTCCGATCTCGGCACCTAAGCCATACTCAAATCCGTCAGCAAAGCGGGTTGAAGCATTTACCATCACAGAGCTGGAGTCGACCTGAGTCAGGAACTGACGGCTCTTAGTGTAGTTCTCTGTAATAATGGCATCTGTGTGATGAGAGCCATATTTATTAATATGAGCGATGGCTTCATCCATACCCTCTACCACTTTAACGGATAGAATAGGCGCCAAATATTCAGTAGCCCAATCTTCTTCCGTTGCCGCCACAAAAACAGGAGAGAAAGCACACGCTTGCGCACAACCGCGCAGCTCTACACCCGCCTCCTGATAAGCAGCAATAAGCTCAGGCAAAACGTCTTCAACTCGGGATTTGGCCACCAGCAAGGTTTCCATGGTATTGCAGGTACCATAGCGATGAGTTTTTGCGTTCACCGCAATATTCACAGCCTTGGTCAGGTCCGCTTCATCATCGACAAACACATGACAAATACCATCCAGATGCTTAATCACAGTCACTTTCGCATCACGACTGATGCGTTCGATTAGCCCCTTACCACCTCGAGGCACAATCACATCAACATATTCCGGCATGGTAATCAGTTCACCAACGGCCGCACGATCAGTAGTTTCTACAACCTGAACTGCGGTATCAGGCAAGCCAACTTGAGCCAAACCTTGTCGAATGCACTTAGCCACCGCCTGATTAGACTCGATTGCTTCTGAGCCACCACGAAGAATGGTTGCATTACCCGACTTCAGACACAAACTTGCTGCTTCAACGGTCACATTCGGACGTGATTCATAGATGATGCCGATCACACCTAAAGGCACACGCATCTTACCGATCTGGATTCCAGATGGGCGATACGCCATGTCAGTAATTTCACCTACGGGATCTTGCAATGCAGCAACCTGACGTAAACCTTCGATCATGGTATCGATTCGAGCATCATTAAGCTCTAGACGATCCAATAACGCAGCATCAAGACCATTGGCCTTTCCGCGCTCCAAATCTTTTTGGTTAGCAGCCATCAACTCAGGACGAGCACTTTCCAATGCCTGAGCCATTGCCAATAACGCCTGATTCTTTTGATCGGTTGTTGCCGCAGCAATAACACGGGAAGCTGCTCGAGCACTCTGCCCAAGCTCTTCCATATATGCTTTAATATCCATTAAAAATCCGTAACTGAACTTATTTCTGGTGGTTTCATAATCGCTGAAAACTGGCGATCCTGAGAAAATTTCCCCATTATAGCGGGAATACGAGTTAGATTGTACGTTCAGTAGTCATAATCCTATAAGCAGTTATTAAAATAATGAAAACGCCCGGATTCGACACGCTCATTTTCTCGAGTAGAAAATTAGAAACCTTCATCGCATTGATCATCATTGTTGCGATTTTCTCGGTTATTTTACTTATCAGAGCTGACAACTTACTCAGCAGCCAATCAATATTTCTTACTATTCCATTGATAGCAATCCTGGTCCTTTTAAGCTTTCAAAAACCTTCCAGACGTCGGGAAGTTAGCGGCGTCGTCATTGTAATCGCACTCTTTGTACTTACCGTCGTTCTCCCCTTCCTCATTCGGTCGCATTTATCACCGTGGATTTACCTGATTCCGATCTTATTAATTAACTTCATGACCTTCAGACTTAATCTGTTATCGATTGGCATCTATTCCGCTCTGATTGTCGTAATGATCTGGCTAACACCAAGCTATGAAAACGCCCTACCCACCACGCTGACATTTTTCCTGGTGGTTGTTCTTTGTCTGCTCATGGCCTTCCTGAAAGATCAAATGCTGATGAGATTATCTGCGCTGGATATTTTAGACCCGATAACTGGCTGGCATGTAAAACAAGAACTCAAACCCGCCTTGGAACGTGAGATTCAGCGCGCCGAACGGGAAGGCAGCGGCTTAAGTTACAGCTTGATAGAGCTACCTTGCCTGGGTAATAGCGACGACCGTCAAAAAGACTGGATGCCCGCTCGTCAGTTTATTCATAGCAGCACCCGCCCTTTTGACCAAGTCTTTCATCAAGGACATCGAAAAATCGCCATCATTCACCCTTATGCAACAAAAGATGAGATTAAGGCACGATTGGAATCAGCGAAAGAACGCTATCCCAACACGGTATTTAAAGCCGGGATTACCAGCCTGAACATTGATGACTCTTCAACTGAATTAATCAGCAAAGCACGTGCAGCCCTCCTTTGCTCCAGCGAAAGCCAAGAGGTGACCGTCCATGAAGCTTGAGTTATTTGATCGCTCAGTACAAAACCGAATTACAGCAATCGCCTATGCTCTACTGGCCGCCATCCTGATCGTAATCAGCGTGCATCAATTCCTTGAAGGCTACATTGATGCCCTATCCATCAATTTGCCAGCTGGTCTACTGTTCACTCTGCTTGCTACGGTACGCTGGTTAAGCCGAACAGAACAAGGCAACGATCGCTTCAGCCTGGCAGGATACCTATTAATTGCGTTTATTCTGCTCAACGAAATAGAACTGATTCATTCAACAACTATGGTATGGATGTATACCTTACCCATGCTGCTGTTTCTTACCCAGCCTTTAGCAACAGCCACTGCGGTATCAACTATCTTTGTGATTGCACTGATATCCACCAGCAATAGTAATGGCTTACTTACTTTACAGTACCAGGCGATTTCCGGCCTTACTTTTATGTTTCTGTTTTCCGGGCTCTTTGCTTATCACAGAAAAATTCATTCTCGCCAACTATTCAGAGCTGCCAAGGCACACCCTTCAACCAAACTTGCCGACTTCAATGTGTTTCAGCAGCAACTCCTTGAAGAAGTAGAGCGAGCAAAAGTTTCAAAGAACGCCTTATCCGTCATGCTAATTGAAATCGATGATTATCCAAAGCTTAAGGAACTGGAAGGACGAGAAGAGGCCGCCCAAGTTCTCATTAAGCTCAGTCGCTACCTCAATCAAATTACACGAACAGGCGACATGTTATTCCATGCAGAGGATCATCAATTCTGGCTGATTCTTCCAAATACAGCGCAGGATGGTGTAGTTGTTATTGATGAAAAAATCGTGCGAAAGGTGCGTGATGAACACTGGGGCCTGATTAGCTCAATCAATATCCACACCAGTACCGCAACACTGAACAGCAATGATAAAGAACCAATGAACCTGATTGAGCGCTGCTACAAACGAATGGCCTCGGGATACGGACGAGATCATTAACCCTTCAGGTAACGGAGCTGCGTCAAATCACAGAAAGACCAAATAACTGAACAAGGTCTTGTTTTGTCACTGGAAATTCATAGATCAGGGCTTACACTTAGTCCTGCTTTGAGCAGAACCGAACAATCCAGTTCAATATGCTCATGATTGACTCCCTTGTTCTCGTTACCATAAAGACGATAAATACATGTCCTTTGATCATATTCTTGACTGGCTCAACCATAATCCGGAATGGTTTCTGTTTGGTGTTTTTCTAACGGCGTTCAGTGAATCTCTAGCGATCATTGGACTCATCATGCCTGGCGCCTTCTTAATGTTTGCCATGATGGTAATGGCGGGCAATCAGGACTTCTCCTTACAATACGTGCTGCTCTGGGCGTTTATTGGGGCCGTAGCGGGCGATGCCATCAGCTTCTATTTTGGTCGAATATTCAAACACAAGATCCCCAACCTCTGGCCATTCAATCGGAAACCTCAGTGGCTACAACAAGGACAAAGCTTCTTTGACCAACATGGTGGCAAGAGTATCTTTATCGGTCGTTTTGTTGGTCCGGTTCGACCAATTATCCCAATGGTAGCGGGCATGTTATCGATGCCGAGCTCCAAATTCCTATTCGTTAACGTAGTCTCGGCCGTGGGTTGGGCAATATGTTACGTACTTCCTGGCTATATCATAGGTATGGCCATGCGTTTGAATATTGATTTGCCTGATAACTTTAAAACCATTTTCTTCACGACCATCATTCTGATCTGTGGTTTTATCGCCCTGGCTGTTTGGGTCTATCAAAACCTGCACCCGGAACGATCTATTTATCGCTACCTTGAAAAAGTCTTCAGTTCAAATGACACCCTTGAAAGCATCTGGAGCCGCCTGTCTTCACCAAGACCTGATGACCCAAGTTTTCCTTTGCCGTCATTACTGACCTTTATAACCTGCATCAGTTTATTCTTTGGTTGGATCTTCTGGGTGGACTATGCATCACATCCTTTATTCACTGATCAGTCGCTACTGGATTTAGCGAAACAACTGCACTCTGAAAGCAGTCATTTCTGGCTAGTAGGCATCACTATGCTTGGCGATCCCAACTTGCTGTATTTTTGCGCAGGCTGGTTCAGCATTTATCTGGTCATTAAACGCCAGTACAGCGCCATTGTCTTAGTCGCTGCAGTGACAGGTCTAAGCTATGTATTAGTCACTGAACTAAAAGACGCAT
>Ga0255772_10002040_pt1 | contig 19878 bp, 19 predicted proteins | sample 071ome_34_FD_179970 | JGI IMG/M metagenome (GOLD analysis project Ga0255772, IMG submission 179970) | Coastal salt marsh microbial communities from the Groves Creek Marsh, Skidaway Island, Georgia - 071411BT metaG (version 2) | ecosystem: Environmental > Aquatic > Marine > Intertidal zone >...
ACTGCATCGAAAATTCTTTGTAATCTTCAGGGCTTAACATTCCGCCCCAAGAGTCGAATACTTGAACGGCGTGAACTCCTGCTGCTACTTTGGCCTTTAGATAAGCAATCGTCGTATCGGTAATTTTTTGAAGCAAGGCATGAGCAGTTTTCGGATCCGAAAAACACAACCCCTTAGCAACATCGAAACTTTTGCTTCCTTGACCTTGCACACAGTAGCAAAGAATAGTCCATGGAGACCCAGCGAAACCAATAAGAGGAACGCTGTTGTCCAATTTCTCAAGGGTTAGCGAAATCGCGTCTAAAACATAGCCTAAACTTTCTTCGATATCGGGAACGATTACACGATCTAAATCAGAGGCTTTTCGAATGGGGTTAGGCAAAAAAGGCCCAACGCCCGGACGCATTTCAACGTCGATGTTCATTGCCTGAGGAACCACCAGAATATCGCTGAACAAAATGGCAGCATCCATTCCATATCTTCGAAGTGGCTGAACCGTAATTTCAGAGGCTAGTTCTGGGGTTTGACAGCGAGTAAAGAAATCATACTTTTCTTTGAGCTCCATGAATTCAGGGAGATAGCGTCCCGCTTGTCGCATCATCCAAACAGGAGGGCGAGATACACTTTCTCCTCGTAAGGCCTTAAGATAAAGATCATTTTTAGGGCTAGTTGCTCCCATAATTATTGTTTTTTTAGGTCTAAAATGCAGTCTAAAACCATTCGCTCACTGCTAGGGGTTTTCGCGACTGCTGTTACTGATATGCTAAGGCTTTCTGCTTTTTGTGCGGTAGTGTCTCCGATACAATAGACTTTCACCCCTTCATCAATCGAATTGTTTTTTAAAAAGTATTCGATTCCCTGCGGGCTATAAAAGAGAACGGCATCGAACGATTCAGAAACCTTTTTCAGATTTGGTATGGTGAGATAAACATCGATGGCATCTGCTTTTTTAGAGCGAATATAGGTTTCGGTTTCTATGGTTTTCTTTATACCGGTCAGCCATAGCTTTCGCTTTTCTTCGAGTTCAGGACTCGAAAGCTTTTCCTCAATTAATTCTTTTGCAGAATATGCTATTTCAACTACTCTTAGCTCCAGTTTTTTTAGGGTCTCCGCCGTTTTATCTCCTATACAATACCAATCGGTATTTAATAAATGTTCTTGATCTTGATTCTTCCAGTAATGAGAAAGTGCATTTACAGCATTTTGACTACTACAGATATACATATCGTATCTCGGGGCTGCAAAGGGTAGCGGCTCAGCGCTGATAATATCGTAGTGGCTGATTTGATGTCCGGCAGCAAGAAGGCGTTCGAAAGAAACCTCACTTAAGATTTTCGTACTAAGAATCTTTGCCATCCCTCAATTCTTTTAAAATTTCTTCACCTCCTGATTTTAGAACTTCACCTACCCATAGGGAAACATCAGATGCCGCATTTGATCGAGTGGTGCATTTATCAATAGTGACCGCCTTAGATCCGTCAAGACTGAATATTCCTCCCTTAAACAGTACCTCTTCGCCGTTTACCTTCGCGATTGCCCCTATTGGCGAACTGCATCCGCCTTCCAATTGTCTTAGAAATTCACGTTCTAATTGAGCTTCAAGGGCGGTATTTGAATGATTGACTAGCGCTAGCGCCTCTTTAAGATCAGTACGGTCTGACTTGGCTACAACCACCACAGCCCCTTGTGCTGGTGCGGGTAACATCCAGTCTAACACCTCAACCTCTAAGTCTTTAATTTCTAGTCGTTCAAGACCTGCAAGTGCAAAGATCCCTCCTAACCAAGGGTTCGTAGATACCTTATCAAGTCGAGTTTGAACATTACCTCGAAGCCCGGTAATGGAGTGACTCGGGTTGCGTCTAAGCCATTGCGCTTTACGCCTCAAACTACCCGTGGCTACCACAGTTGCACCGCTGGTAGGGCTTTTTACCATTACGTCTTCGGTAGCTCCTCTCTCGAGAACTGCTACAACCTCAAGGCCTTCAGCGAGTGCCGTTGGTACATCCTTCATTGAATGAACAGCAATGTCGATTTCCCCTCTTAAGAGCGCAGCATCTAAACCTCGTGTAAATACACCGCTGATTCCCATCTGATAAATAGGTTGAGCAAGGTCTAAATCTCCTTCAGATTTTACCGGATGCAATACGTTCGATTGGTCGTATTTCTCAAGAAGCCCGGCTACTTTGTTGGCTTGCCAAAGCGCTAGGGCACTATCTCTGGTGCCAATTCGAATAGGCCTTTTCATCGCTTTGATTTTTCTAATTCAAATACCGATTCTATCAGTTTCATCTTCTCTTCAAGATCACTGTCGGTCTCTCTGAGAAAATTTGCGAATTGTTTGGTGATTTTTTGAATTAATCGATCACCGAAATCATCAAATGCGTCACAGTTTTTGGCAACGCGTTTATTTTTCTTCGACTGAAAATCGATTTCTTCGGCTTTGAATTGACTTAGTTTTTCTTTTAATGCAGCCAAGGTGTTGGCAAACTTTCGATTGTCTACCCAAGTCATGAATTCTAACAGAATCTCTTTGTAAATCAATTCGGCCATTGGCAAGAATTCTTTTCTTTTCTCAAGGGTGTCGTCAGTGATTTTCGATAATTGATCAATATCAACAACCTCAACTTGATTTAAGCCACTGACCTCTTCACTGACATTTTTTGGAACCGATAAATCGAGAATGATCAGCGGTTTTTTATTGAAAATTAGTGCAGGGGTAATCGTTGGTTTAGGGGCCCCTGTAGCCACTACGAGAATATCTGCTTGTCTAATTTCGGTTTGAAGCTCTGAGTAGGGACGAACTCGCAGATTGAGCTTCGTTGCAATACGCTCAGCCTTTTCCAAAGTACGGTTGATAAGCGTAATATGCTCGTTTTGGGTGTGCTTAACTAAATTTTCGCAGGTGTTTCTCCCTATTTTGCCTGTTCCAAATAGTACGATATGTTTCTCGCTGATGGCCTCTACCTTTTCAAGAAGGTAACGCACCGAGGCAAATGAAACCGAGGTGGCACCAGAAGAAATCTCTGTCTCTGTTTTTATTCGTTTTGAGGCTTGAATGACTGAATTAACAAGTCGCTCAAGAAATGGATTACTTAGTTCTAGCTTCTTGGCTCTTCTAAATCCTTGTTTCACTTGCGAGATGATTTCGAAATCTCCCAGGATTTGGCTGTCTAGCCCCGTACCCACACGAAATAGGTGTTCTACCGCTTCTGCATTCTCTTTTACATATCCTTGAGATTCGAATAATTCTCGGTTTCCTTTGGTGAATTCACAAAGCAGGTTGATCAGCATTTCAGAGTCTTCGGTATAACCGTAGAGTTCAGTTCGATTACAGGTAGAAATGGTGAGAAGGGCTTCAATACCTAAGTCTTTGGCTTTACGAGATAATGATTCACCCGCTGCCCCATCGAGGCTGAATTTTCCTCGGGTCTCTGCATCTGATTTTATGTAACTAACGCCTACGGCGAAGAAGGAATCAAGCATGGGGTTGCGCCAAAACTTTTGCATTGCAAATTTAAAACCTACTTATCCCTTAAAATAACGCTATCGGTTTTGTTTAAGGTTTCCATGTGCTTTGTTCCTCGTCTTTTGAAGATGCTTGTTCTAAAACATTGTTTATTAGAAAGTTATAACTGATATTTCGTTATTTAGATTGTTTTTAAATTAAGTTTTTGAAGAATGAACTACCTTTGATAAGCTATAAAACAACGCTAAATGAAAAAGGAATTAACAGTAATCAGCGAGTCTTGCAGGGTGCTGCGTTTTTACAATGAAGGTAAAGCTGCTGCCACCTTCGAAGAACCGGTTACTAAGGAATACATACAGATGCACTTTGTGCTCAGAGAACAGGCACACTTTTTATACAATCAAGGATCGTATCAATTAGACGGCACAGAGGATCAAGTGCTGCTCTTGTTTAACACCCAAAAGGATCTTCCGATTCACTTGGTTCTTGACCCTGGCGGGTGGGTACTTTCACTGCTTGTTACTATCGAACAGCTGCATAGCTGGTTTTCTAATGAGGCCTCTCTGATTCCATTTTTCGAAGGAGCCTCACACGACAAGAAATACTACAGCCAGGACGAGATTCGGCCTGCGTTATCGATTCCGCTCAACCAGTTGATGCAGTTTGGTCTACACCCCTCAGTTGAAACCCTATATTTTAAGGCGAAGGTTCAAGAAATATTAGCGCTCTATTTTAATCGTACTGAAGAGGCTGACCTTGAGCGTTGTCCGTACTTAGCTGATGATGAAAATATTAGAAAGATTAGAAAGGCTAAGGATTTACTCATTGCTCAAATGAACGAGCCTCCGACCTTAGAGGGGCTTGCCGAGGAGATTGATTTGCCGGTGGGCCGCTTAAAAGAAGGCTTTAAGCAGTTATATGGAGATTCAGTTTTTGGATTTCTACTTGACTATAAACTCGACTTTGCTCGAAAATTATTACTCAGTAAATCCTACTCAGTTGGTGAGGTAGCGGCTAAGGTCGGGTATAGTACTTCGAGTCATTTCATCGCGGCATTTAAGAAGAAATTTGGGGTAACTCCCAAGAAGTACCTCGGCGATTCTAGCCGATAGGTTGTATTTTTGACCCGCTAAACACCATTGTCTGTGAAAAAAGGAATTTTACTCGTGAACCTCGGTTCGCCAGACGCGCCTACTCGTAAGGCGGTACGTCCGTATTTGGATGAGTTTTTAATGGATAAAAGAGTCATCGACCTTCCAGGATTATTCAGAAATCTCCTCGTTCGAGGGATTATATTAAATACTAGACCGGGTAGATCAGCCAAGGCTTACAAAAAGATTTGGTGGGATGAAGGCTCTCCGCTTATTATCATCTCTGAGCGTTTTCAAGAGAAACTTCAGAAGTTGACAGAAATGCCCGTAGCGCTGGGGATGAGATATGGGTCGATGAGCATTAAAAAGGCTCTTGATGAACTTGCTGAGAAAGAGGTAACAGAGGTCTTACTGGTGCCATTGTATCCGCACTACGCGATGAGTAGTTACGAAACGGTTGTGGTGAAGGCTTTAGAGGATCAGCGAAAGCATCATCCGAGCATGAAGCTAACCACCATGCCAGCGTTCTATTCTAATGAAGATTACATTAAAGTTCTTGGAGATAGCATTGCCGAACAACTCAAAGATTTCGAATACGACCATATGTTGTTCTCCTATCATGGCATTCCGGAGCGACACATTCGAAAGTCAGACCCTACAAAATTCCACTGTAAAATTGATGGTAGCTGTTGCAACACCAACTCGGTAGCACATCATACTTGCTATCGTCATCAGTGCTTTGCTACTACAGAGGCAGTTAGAAAATATTTAGGGCTCTCTGAAGATAAGGTGAGCAGTTCATTTCAGTCGAGAATAGCAGGGGACACTTGGTTAAAGCCCTATACCGATTACGAATTCGAGCGTTTCGCTAAAGAAGGTAAGAAAAGGTTAGCGGTGATTACTCCAGCTTTTGTTGCGGACTGTTTAGAAACCCTTGAGGAGATTGCAATGGAGGGTGAAGAAGAATTTATCGAAGCAGGGGGGTCAGCTTTCAAACACGTGGCTTGCCTCAATGACAGTGATCCTTGGGTTTCGCTTATGGCACACTGGGTAAATGACTGGGCCGAAACTGCCAAATTGCCCGTTTAATGGCCAAACTGAGTCCTGAGGTATTAGGCACCGAGTCAATCGGCAAACTGCTTGTCAAGCAAGCCATTCCTGCATCGATTGGGATATTAGTAATGTCTCTCAATGTACTCGTAGACTCTGTATTTGTAGGGAACTGGATTGGCACCACCGCAATTGCCGCAATCAATGTGGTTTTACCGGTCTCGTTTTTTATTGGAGCCCTAGGAATGGCTGTAGGTATTGGCGGTTCGAGTATTGTATCCCGAGCCTTGGGGGCAAAAGACCAAGAAAAGGCACTTCATACTTTTGGCAATCAGATCGGTCTTACCTTACTTATTTGCACCCTGATGGTTGCCCTGGGACTAGGGTTTGTTGACACTTTAATTCCTGCGTTTGGAGGTAAAGGAGCCATTTACGAACCAGCTAAAGTTTATTATCAGATTGTACTCTATGGAGTTCCTTTTTTGGGACTTGCAATGATGGGCAACACGGTAATCAGAGCCGAAGGCAAGCCAAAGGTTGCCATGGTTGCTATGATTATACCTTCGGTGACGAACCTTCTAAGTGATTATCTTTTCATTTATGTTTTTGATTGGGGAATGTATGGAGCCGCCTGGGCAACAACCCTGGGGTACCTTCTCTGTTTTCTATATATTCTTTATCACTTTCTTACAGGGTCGAGTCTTAAACCCTCTCTGACGCATTTTCGTTTTAAGATTGACTTATTAAAAGAAATGGGTTCTCTGGGCTTTGTAACCCTCTCTCGACAAGCAACTACTAGCATCAATTATTTAATTTTAAATACGCTGCTTTTCACTCTAGGCGGTGAAGCACTTGTTGCCGTGTATGCCATTATTGGGCGTACACTGATGTTCGCATTGTTTCCTGTTTTTGGGGTAACCCAGGGGTTTCTGCCTATTGCGGGATACAATTACGGAGCTCAACTCTTTGACCGAGTAAAGGAATCGATCGTTAAGGCCATTGGCTTTGCTGCCTTACTCGCCACTTTGGTCTTTGTATTGCTGTTTTTGTTTCCGACCCAAATTGCAGAGCTGTTTTTAAGTAATCGTCCTGATTTAAGTGCAGAAGAGCTAGCTATTAATACGATCGTTCTCGAAAAAGTGGGTACGGCAATGCGATGGGTTTTTGGCGCTACTCCAATTATTGCGTTACAACTTATCGGCGCCGCTTACTTTCAGGCTATTGGAAAGGTGAAGCCCGCCTTATGGCTTACTTTACTGCGTCAAGGCATCCTTTTTATTCCTACGCTGTACCTTATGGCTGCACTCTATGGAGAACAAGGAGTATGGCAGTCTTTCTTTATTGCCGACGTTTTAGCTACTATGATCACGGCCTATTTTCTAATCAAAGAAGTGCGTAAAACCTTGATGAGATCGTAAGGTTTTCTCCCTAGAATTGAGAATCTTTTTCTAATTTGGGTGAACTAACGTAAAATTTCACCTCAAATGAAGTTCTTCAAATTTCTTTCGGCATTTGTTTTAGCCAGTACTACTCTGTTTGCTCAGGCTCCTGATGAGTCGATGCATAGCAGTATTGAATACCGACTTATCGGCCCATTTCGTGGAGGTCGATCAGCTGCAGTGACAGGAATACCTGGTCAGCCTAATACATTCTTCTTTGGAGCAACTGGAGGAGGCGTGTGGAAAACCACCGATGGCGGTGCGACTTATGAAAATATCTCTGACGGATATTTCGGCGGAAGCATTGGTTCAGTAAGTGTTGCCGAGAGTGACCCTAATGTGATGTATGTAGGTGGAGGTGAAAAAACAGTTAGAGGTAATGTTTCTTCGGGTTACGGAATCTACAAATCAGTAGATGGAGGTAAATCATGGGAGTTTAAAGGTCTTCCAAACAGTCGTCACATCCCGAGAATACGCATTCACCCTAAGGATGAAAATGTGGTTTATGCCGCGGTACTTGGAAATATTTACAAGCCCACTTCAGAACGAGGAATCTACAAGTCAACCGACGGGGGCGACACTTGGAGAAAAGTACTTTTTGTAAACGATATGGCAGGGGCTGTTGATTTGATTATGGACCCCAACAATTCAAGAGTTTTATACGCTTCTACCTGGCGCGTTCAGCGTACTCCCTACAGTCTAAGTAGTGGAGGTGAAGGCTCATTACTTTGGAAGAGTATTGACGGAGGTGAAACCTGGAATCAAATTTCAGATAACTCAGGATTTCCTAAAGGCACTCTAGGTATCATGGGAGTTACCGTATCACCGGTTCAAAAAGATCGAGTTTGGGCAATTGTAGAACACAAAGACAAGGGAGGTCTGTACCGTTCTGATGACGGAGGTGAAAATTGGTCTTATGTGAATTCTGAACGCAAGCTTCGCCAACGTGCTTGGTATTACACTAGAGTATATGCAGACACCCAAAATGCAGACCGAGTTTATGTTTTAAACGTTCGTTACCACCGTTCTGACGATGGAGGTAAGACCTTTGAAACCTTTAATGCACCACATGGTGACCACCACGATCTTTGGATCGCTCCAGAAGATAACAACCGAATGATTATCGGTGATGATGGAGGAGCCCAAGTGTCTTACAGTGCCGGCGAAAACTGGAGCACCTATTACAATCAACCAACGGCTCAGTTTTACCGAGTGACCACAGATAATGCGTTCCCATATCGTATTTATGTTGCACAGCAAGACAATTCGACCATTCGAATTCGTCACCGATCTGATTCTTATAGCATTGGTGAAGACGATTGGGAGGAGACCGCAGGTGGAGAGTCTGCACATATTGCCGTTGACCCTACCAATGATGATATTGTTTACGGGGGTAGCTACGGAGGATTCTTAACTCGAGTAAATCACGCGAATAACACCACTAGAGCCATTAATGTTTGGCCAGACAACCCTATGGGTTACGGTGCTGAAGGGATGAAGTATCGTTTTCAATGGAATTTTCCGATTATCTTTTCAAAGCATGACCCTAAGAAGCTTTACACCTTCTCTAACCATGTTCACCTATCGACGAATGAAGGTCAGAGCTGGGAGTTGTTGAGCGATGATTTAACCAGAAATGACCCCACAAAACTCGTATCGAGTGGAGGGCCTATTACTCAAGACAACACCGGTGTTGAGTATTACGCGACGATCTTTGCCGCCAATGAAAGCCCATTAAAGGAAGGCCTTCTTTGGGTGGGAAGCGATGACGGACTGATTCATTTGACCAGAGACGGCGGTAAAACCTGGGAGAATGTGACTCCTAAGAACATGCCAGAGTGGAGCATGGTTAATTCTATTGAACCGTCAGCTTTCGATGAAGGAACCGCCTATGTTGCCGCAACACGATATAAGTTAGGTGACTTCACTCCATATTTATATAAGACTACCGATTATGGTAAAAGCTGGAAGCTGATTACTAAAGGCATCGATCCTGAACATTTTACCAGAGTGGTTCGTGAAGATCCGGCGAGACCAGGATTGTTATATGCAGGTACCGAAACAGGCATGTATATTTCTTTTGATGACGGAAAGTCTTGGGATTCTTTTCAGAAAAATCTACCGATTGTACCGATTACCGATTTACACATCAAAGACAACAGCCTTATCGTAGCTACCCAAGGTAGAAGCTTGTGGATGATCGACGATCTAACGGTACTTCACCAATTAGACGCTCAAACGATGAAGCAAGATGCGGTTTTATTTGACCCTAAAGATGCTTACCGTACCAAAGGAGGTGGCGGTAGAGCTTCACTTACTGCAGGAACCAATCTACCTGCTGGAGTTACCACGCATATGTACTTTAAAGATCTTAAACCGACCGACAAGGTGAGTTTAACCTATACTTCTAAAGCAGGAGATACTCTGGCCCACTTCAGCACTGATGCTAAGGATAGAAGTGAAAAGTTAGGCATTAAAACAGGCGGAAACACCCACAACTGGGACACCCGTGGCAAGGGCGCAGAGCGATTACCCGGTATGATTCTATGGTGGGCGAATCTAGGAGGTCCAAAGGCAGTTCCTGGAACCTACGGCGTACACCTTAACTACAACGGCTCAGTTCAGTCGAAGGAATTTGAAATTTTACCAGATCCGAGAGCAGAGGCAAGTGTGGCTGAGATGCAGGAGCAGTATGACTTCATTACTGAAATCAATACAACCGTAGATCTTGCACACCAGTCAATCAAAAAGATAAGAGCGATCAATGAGAAGCTAGACGCCTTTGTTAGTGCGTATTCTTCAGACGCTTCAGTCGAAGATTTAGTAGCGAAGGCTAAGGATTTAAAAGATCAATTCTCTGAGGTGGAGAAGGCGCTTTATCAAACCCAAAACAGAAGCGGTCAAGACCCGCTTAACTTCCCGATTAGATTGACCAACAAATTGGCTCACCTTAATTCATTGGTTTCATTAGACGACTTTGGCCCAACGATTCAAGACCGTGCAGTCAAGGCCGAATTGACGACTAAAATTGAAGAACAGTTAGCTAAATTCGACGCGCTAGTTGAGAAGGAAATAGATGCTTTTAACGAAGCCTTTAATCAGAAACAGTTGCCTTTTTTACAGCTGAAAGACTAAGGTAGAATTAACGACCTTTGCCACTTGGAAGCATACAATTATATCAAGGCGTTACACCTCATATTTGTAGTCACCTGGTTTGCAGGTCTATTCTACATGCCGAGGTTGTTTATCTATCATATTGAAGCTCAAGAGAGCGAAGAACCCGCCCGGTCCATTTTGTCCGGGCAGTTCAAGCTGATGAGTAAGCGACTTTGGTTGATCATCACTTGGCCTTCTGCAATACTCTGCACGTTATTCGCCATCGGTCTTTTAGCACTAATGCCTGAATGGTTGTCACAAGGTTGGATGCATGTTAAACTCACTTTTGTTTTATTGCTATTTGCCTACCACCTGAAAACGCATCAGATCTATAAGGAGTTACAGCGTGACCATTTTAGGTATTCATCGAAATTTATGCGGCTGTTTAATGAAGGTTCTACCCTCATTCTTTTTGCTGTTGTGTTTTTAGTTATCCTAAAAAGTGCCCTTAATTGGATCTTTGCAACCGTTGGTTTCTTTGCATTGGCGGGAATGCTAATGATGGGGATTAAAATCTATAAGAGAATTAGAGATAAAAACCCTGAGGCGTGAAAAACCTAAAGAGCCTACAGCTTCGAGTTTTTGCCGCGATGATTCTCATCGTAGTCTTAGCACTTGTATTTACAGGCTTAGTCTCTTCATACCAATACAGGGAGCAATCGGCAGACTATCACAGAAATCGTTTAGAGCGCAAAGAAGAACAGGTTTTAAAGAGTCTTGAAAATGTAGTTTCTGGCACTTACTTAAAGCTAAGCGATGAGAATATGTCTCGAATTTTCAACGAAGCAGTTGGCCAAATTTCAGAGATACAAGGAGTAGATTTCACGCTTTATTCTATCGAAGGAGACTTAATCAAGTCATCGAGAAGAGATGTGCCTAGACAACTCTTTCGCCCCTTACTCGAGCGAGTAATGGACAACGAACGCTTCGTCGTCGAAGAGGTAAACGAGGGCCGATCGGTGCTCTCTTCGTTCTTTTTCTTAAAAAACAACAATGTGCCTCTCGCTATTGTTCACCTACCTTATTTTGAGGACAATTCCTTTAACGACTATGAGCTCAAGGAGTTCTTAGAGCGCATTGGAATTGTATATGCACTTATTCTTGCCGTAGCACTTGTGGTCGGATATTTTATTGCCAGGTATATCACCAACCCGATGAAGGAGGTTGCCCATCACCTGGCAGAAACCGGGTTAGGATATGCAGAAAAAATAGAGCTTAAAACAAGAAGTACTGAACTCGATTCACTCATAGAATCGTATAACCGAATGATTGATGAACTCTATGACAGTGCTCAAAAGCTAGCGCGATCAGAAAGAGATAAGGCATGGAAAGAAATGGCTCGTCAAGTGGCCCACGAAATTAAGAATCCGCTGACTCCGATGCAGCTGCAGGTTCAACAGTTTGAAATGAGTTTTGATCCAAAAGCTAAGGATGCCAAGTCTCAACTCAAAGAATTCTCGAAGGCTATGCTACAGCAAATCTCAACTTTAAATAGAATTGCCACTGCTTTCTCTGATTTTGCACAGATGCCTGAACTTAAAAGAGATCAAATCAATGGGGTTTCAGTAGTTCAAGGGGCGGTACAGGTATTTACCGAAAGCTTTATTCATTTTGAAGCTAGCGAATCAGAAATATTGCTTTATGTGGATGGTTCTCAACTCACACAGATCGTAAATAATCTCGTTAAGAATGCCGTTGAGGCTTGTAAAGAAGCTGAAAACCCAGAAGTAATTATTCGAGTACATCGCGATGAACAGAAGTTTGTGCTCAGCGTCATTGACAATGGGGTGGGAATGAGTGATGAGGTGCAGCACCGAATCTTCGAGCCTCGATTTACTACAAAGACGAGCGGAATGGGTCTTGGACTAGCTATTGTTCGAGCAAGTGTTGAACAGAATCAAGGAACCATTGACTGTCAATCAGTATTAGGAGAAGGGACTCAGTTCACCGTCAGTTTTGAGGCGTTAAGTTAAAATCTTCGGATTTGCTCCATTTTTTACTACTTTCAAGGACACTTAACTAAACTATTGCACTTATTATGTCAAATGCTAAGAATTCAAGACGTGACTTCTTGAAGAAATCTGCGGCTGCGGGCGCAGGGTTCTTTATTGTTCCAAGAAACGTTTTAGGAGGGCCTGGGTTTATCGCCCCAAGTGATCAATTGAGAATTGCTGCCTTTGGAGCCGGAGGAAAAGGTTATGGCGACCTAACTAACGCCTACAACAGTGGAGCTAACCGTATTGTCGCACTTTGTGATATCGATCCTAAGCAGGCCGCTCGTGCCATGGCTGACCACCCTAAGGCAAAGTTTTATCATGACTACCGAGTGCTTTTAGATAAAGAACGAATTGACGCGGTTACGATTAGTACTCCTGACCATACCCATGCGGTGATGACTTACGATGCCATGATGCAGGGTAAGGCAGTTTATGTTCAAAAGCCGTTAACTCATACTATTGCTGAAGCAAGATTGCTTACCGAAACTGCCAGAGAGCAAAGTGTTGTAACTCAGATGGGTAACCAAGGAGGTTCTAACCAAGGTGTTGTGAAGGTGAAAGAATGGATTGATTCGGGAATTGTAGGCGAGGTAAAACACGTGAATGTTTGGACGAATCGCCCCGTATGGCCACAAGGTATTTCGATGCCAGAGGCCGACGAACAAGCACTTCCTGAAGACGTAGCCTGGGACCTTTGGTTAGGCCCAGCGAGTAAGCGTCCTTATACACCTAATCTTCACCCATTTAACTGGAGAGGTTTCTGGGAGTATGGTACTGGCGCACTAGGAGATATGGGGTGTCACCTTTTTGACGCACCTTATAAAGCGCTAGGACTAGGTTATCCTGTAGCGGTTCAAGCTAGTGTAGCTGATGTTTATTCAAGAATGTGGACTCCAGATTACACTCCTGAAGCTTGCCCAATCTCTACTCGAGTAACTATTGATTTCCCTGGTGGAGTTGTTTTTGAATGGACAGATGGAGGAATTCAGCCTGCTCTGCCAGACCTACTAGTAGAAAATAATTTCGTTCCAGATTCGAGCGGAGTCATGATGATCGGTAGTAAAGGAATCATTACCGTGGACACCTATGGTAACCATCCGAAACTATTCATTGAAGGTAGAGAAGTGGAGCACTTCGATACAGATGCCCAAGGTAACTTAGATTTAATTCACAATGCTTCTTGGACCGAAGCAGTTAAAGCAGGGTATGGTTCTGATCAGCACAAGGCACTTACCTCGTCATTCGATTATGCAGGACCATTCACTGAAACGGTACTTATGGGTAATATTGCTATTCGAGCACATCAAATGCGTCGTCAGAATGAAAACGGTCGTTACGACTACTTTGGGCGCCGTAAGCTCTACTGGAATGGTGAAGACATGCGTATTACCAATTTGGAAGAAGCCAATCAGTTTGTTACGAAGCCTTACCGAGAAGGTTGGCACCGTGCAAATCTTTAATATAAAACGTCCTTCGGGGCGTTTTTTTATTCTTTTAAAGCCGAACGAACCGCAGCCTCTGCTTGTGCGATAATGGCGTTCTTATCTCCTTTATTCTCGATGGGTTCGTGTACGATGTACTCCATGCGAACCCCTACTTGTAATGGGAAAAGGCCTTTACTTGTAAACTGATAAGCTCTATTAATGGTAAGAGGTACTAAAAGCGCATCAGGAGCAGCATCTAATAATGCAGAAACCCCGGCAGTTTTAAAGGGCTTCATCGAACCACTTCTACTTCTTGTGCCCTCTGGGTAAATGACAGCGGCAAACTTCTTTTTGTTGATGAATTGACCTAATTTTTGAATCTGTGGAATCGCTTGTTTAGGATTTTTTCGATCGATAGTTACAGAGCCACCGTTTCTGATGTTGTAAGAAATGGTTGGTATGCCTCGGGCTAATTCCTGCTTCACCACAAATTTTGGGTGATACTTTCTGAAGAACCAAAAGATTGGAGGAATATCATACATGCTTTGATGATTGGCCGTAAATATCAGGGGGCGATCATCGGGCAACAATTCTCTTCCTTCGACTTTATAGGTAGCTCCTAAAATTCGAGTTGAATTGGTGAGACTCATTGTAATGATTGAAATAATCGCATCGTGCGCACGATGTCCGAAAAGCTTTAAGGTGATTCGCTGTAAAGGATCAAAGACGACTAAAATAAGCCCAAAGGCTAGATAGAATATCGGAGATAGCAAGTAGCTAAGCAGTGTTCTCATGGGTGTAAATCTATAAAAAAACCACTCCAATTCGGAGTGGTTTTAGGTCATAAAACGTGATGATGAATTATGCGCAGAATTCGTCGTAAGCACCTTTTAGATTGTCGGCAATCATTTGTGCCGGACGCCCCTCAATATGATGACGCTCGATCATATGTACCAAATCTCCATCTTTGAAAAGAGCCATACAAGGTGATGAAGGAGGAAAAGGTACCATCATCTCACGAGCCTTATTTACCGCTTCAATATCGAAACCTGCAAAAGCAGTCACAATACGATCAGGAGTATGAGGGTGTGCTAAACTCATTTTTGCAGCAGGGCGCGCATTCGCAGCAGCACAACCACATACAGAGTTAATAACGATAAGGGTGGTGCCTTCTGCATTAAGTGCAGTTTCTACGGCCTCGGCGGTCACTACCTCTTCAAAACCAGCAACCGTTAGGTCGTGCTTCATGGGTAAAACAAGTTCTTCTGGATACATCATATAGAAATTTTTTATCAAGCTTATTTAGACTACAAAGATAGGGTTTTTCAAAAGTGTATCTTTGCCCTCATGCGTTCATTTGCACCTATTATTGGAGCCTTTATCGGCTATTTTGTACTGCGTTTTCCTGGAGCTATTCTCGGCTATTTTATCGGTAGAATGTTTCAGTCAAACGTAACCGTTAAAACCTTTAGTCATTCGAGACCCATCGACTTTGACTTTGGCATCAACCTTATTTCATTAGCGACTGCCATCATCAAGGCCGATGGTAAAGTAGATCAAGCAGAACTCGACTATGTTCGTCAGTTTTTTATTAGAAACTACGGTGTTCAGCGTGCCAATGAGGTTTTTAGAAGCTTCAAATCTCAAATCAATCAGAGCGAGATTAACGTGGCAAAAATTGCCTCTAAATTTCGTTCATATACCTCTTATGCGACACGAGAACAGATCTTATATTTTTTAATTGACCTTGCTAAGTCTGACGGTAGTATTAGTCAATCAGAGATCGACAAACTAGCCGAAATAGCTCGTTATTTGGGGGTACAACAATGGGAGCGCCTTAGAGCTCTTTTCGAAGACAGTTCTGATCAGGCCTATAAGGTTCTAGGGATTGAGCCTTCTGCCACTAATGAGGAAATTAAAAAGGCGTACCGTAGCTTAGCCAAAACCTATCATCCTGATAAGGTAATTACCGACGATCCTGCTCTCAAAGCGGGTGCAGAGGAGAAGTTCAAACAGATTCAAAAGGCGTACGATACCCTTCAAAAAGAACGAGACATTAAATAATGGATACGCTATTTTTTTATTTCGAACTAGGAATCAACCACGTACTTGATCCAAATGGATATGATCACGTACTCTTCATGTTCGCCCTTGCCTTGCCTTATTTATTTAAGTCCTTTTCTAAACTGTTAGTGCTGGCAACGGCCTTTACCTTGGCTCATTGTCTCTCACTCGCCTTAGCCGCTTTCAATGTGATGAGTGTGGATGCAGGAATCATTGAGTTTTTAATACCTATAACCATTGCGCTCACTGCCGTTCACAACTTAATAACCAGTAGTAACTCAAAAGGATCTTATGGTATTCAACTGGCCGCAACGGTGTTCTTTGGTTTAATTCACGGGTTCGGATTTTCTAATTATTTCAGAATGATCATGAGTGGAGAATCGAGCAAGCTCACAGCACTCACCGGGTTTACCTTGGGTATTGAGATGGCTCAAATTATTGTAATTACTTCTACTTTATTAGTTACACTTTTGATTGCGCTCTTGGCTAGTGAACGAAAGCCTCTTATCTTACGTATTCTTTCAGCCTTAGTATTGATTCTGTCAATCAAAATAGCTGTGGGTAACTGGCAATTCTAATGGAAGCAAAAAAACAACAGAAATACGATCTCGCCTATCTCGCAATGGCAAAGCGCTGGAGCGAACTATCTCATTGTACGCGTAAAAAGGTAGGAGCGCTTATTGTAAAAGATCATATGATTATTTCAGACGGATATAACGGAACTCCCACCGGTTTCGAAAACCCTTGTGAAGACGAAGAAAACTATACGAAATGGTATGTGCTTCACGCTGAAGCCAACGCTATTTTGAAGGTTGCAAGCTCAACACAATCCTGTAAGGGCTCGACTCTTTACCTCACTCTTTCTCCCTGTCGCGAATGTAGCAAGTTAGTTTATCAAGCAGGTATTAAGAGACTTGTCTATGACAAGGCTTATAAGGACACTACCGGTTTAGAATTTCTTCAAAAGGCCGGAGTTGAGGTCGTGCAACTAGATGCCGAATGATCACAATCAGTGAGTAGAGTGCTAATCTTATTTCAGTTTCTCTTTTACTTTTAGAGATTGAATATTGACAAGCACGATCAGAACTACAATTAATGAGACTAGTACTCCGTAAATAGCCGTTCTAGAATCATCTGCCCACATATTTTCAAAGTCGATGTGGTAGGTGTTGAATGCTGCTAATCCGACAGCAACAAATAGGATGATGTAAGAGACAATCTTGTTCATGGTTATCTATCTAAAAAAGTTGAGGTGCATTTGCAGCAAATAGTTTTACGGCGATTGCAAGTAGAATGATTCCAAAAACTTTTCGAATTACTGTAAGGCCGTTGTTTCCTAGAACCTTTTCAATACGTTTCGAAGATTTAAGAACCACATAAACTACAATGAGGTTGAAAATGATGGCTACGATGATATTTTGAACCTCATACTCTGCACGCAGCGATAAAATTGAAGTCATTGTACCGGCACCGGCGATAAGCGGAAATGCAATAGGCACCACTGATGCAGTTTCGGGCGCATCCTCTCCGAATATGCTAATTCCTAGAATCATTTCTAAAGCCAAGAAGAAAAGGACAAATGCTCCGGCTACAGCGAATGAATTTACATCGATACCGATAAGACTCAGAATTTTCTCTCCAATAAAGAGAAAGGCAATCATTATAGCCCCAGCTACAATAGATGCTTTCTCTGACTGGATATGACCCACTTTCTTTCTCAATGAAATAATTATGGGTACTGAACCAAGAATATCGATTACGGCGAAAAGAATCATTGACGCCGTTAGAATTTCTTTGCTGTTAAATTGAATATCCATTCTACTACGCTGATTAGGTAGTGCAAAGTTATCCCAAATTTTGAGGGTTAGACGATTTCTGTGAAATATTGTCTAGGAGTCTTTCCTACATGTCTTTTAAATGCAGAAGTATAAGCATCGATAGACATAAAGCCTGCCATTTCGGCTATCTGAATAGATGATTTATTAGATATTAGTTCAGGGTTTTTTCTCACCTCAGAAATAAGATATTCAACTCTGCAACTTGAGATATATTCCGAGAAAGAGACTCCAATATTTTTATTAAAAACTTGTGATAGGTACGCTGTGTTTGTATTTAACTCTGTGGCTAAGGATGAAAGCGAGATGTTATTATTAAGAAACCCTTTTTCAGAGGTCCAACACTGAATCGCTTTGTGAAGTTTTTCAAAAACCTCAGACTTTTCAACCCTGATATGAGGTTCCTGAATCTTTGTGCTCTTAACTCCAGCTTTCTTTATCCCAGTTCTTTTTACAATAAAATAGATCGTAAAAACCACTAAAAAAAGGATGAGTGTAAAAATAAAAATATCGATTCTTGAAATCTCGCCACGAGTAATTTCTAATCCCGCCTTATCTCTATCGGATTGATTATAATAATATAACTTCCCAATAAATTCATTTTTTGTATCACTCTCCTTGGTTAGACTGACAAGTTCTTCGTAAAGAGAACTACCATTTGTAAATGGGGGATAATTTAGTATTTGAAGAATAGAATCTGCTTTTATTAAATATTCATAACTGTACGAGGGTTGGTTTAACTTTTTTAATGCTACAGCGATGGTATAATAAACAGTTGGTAATTTGCTTTGATGAAAAACTGATAGGTTTAAAACTAATGAATCTCGACTCTTTGAAAAATTACCCTCTTTAAGATCCATCAATGAACCTACGATGATATGATCATTAAAAAGAGTCTTGTCTAGTTTTATTCCAGATATAGCTAGTGATCTATAATATCCTGCTAGTGATAAATTATCTTGGTCTAGATAATTTTTTGCAATCTCCAGGTAAATCCAATACTTGTTTGCATTTCTATCATCTGGGTAATGTTTGTTAAGATCTGATAGAGTGTTTTCAAGAAACGAGTTAATATCTTCCTGCCTGTTGGTTTCTCTGTAAACACCTGTGATTGCCAAGATATTATCAATTATTCCGCTCTTCCAATTAGCTGCTATCGCAGCATCTAAAGACTCTTCGAATAGGGTTAAGGCCTTCAGATAATCTCCTTTGTAATATTCTTTAGAGGCTATTACATATTGGTTTGCAGCAACTTCTCGCTTATTGTTGAAAGCCTTAGAAATTGTATTAAGTTGGTTTAAAATTTTTCCTTGATGAATTTCCTGTGATGAATACCAGTACTTCCACCTTAAAACCTTTAGCTGTTCAATAGTGTCGTTTAACTCAACTGATCTTGAAAGGTGATTGTCAAAAACTGTTTCTAGGGAATCATGGTTATCCTTTTCTTCATAAAGATCTTCAAGGAAGTAGTATTGATCATAAATACCATTCTGGCCAAAAGAAAAGCTTAGAAGAAACAGAAAAAAGAATAGAATTAATCCTCTCACTCTGAAGTAATTTTAGAGAGTAACTCTAATCTACCTTCTTCAAATAGCAATGGTAAGCTGTCTAATGGCGTTGCTTTGGGAGCTTTATAGTTGTCGTAATCGAGAAATATGAAATTCCCTTGAGGTCTTTGGTAGGCTTTTCTAAAGCGAACTCCTCCGTCATTAATATGAAAATCATAAGACAGGTAAGAAAGTGCATAGGTTGAGGTATCGAAGTAGTATCGATAAGTATCTTCATGGTCAGTGCCTCCATTGTCCTCTGAGAAGGATACTTTTAGTGTGAGGTATTCTTTTCCTTCAATGAATGTATTCTTTAGGAGTGTAATGATTGCCGCATCGTCTTTTAAAGGCAGGGGTAGCTGGTAAAAATAGGCCACTGAATTGAGAGAGTTTGAGAATCGAGCTTCATCCTCTTCACTTAGCTTGAGCGTTTTGCCGTTGATACTTCGTTTAAAATCTGTAGAGTTCCAAAGACTATCGATTTGAATAATTGGTTGTCCCGTTATCGAGTCTTTCAGTTGAATTTTTTTCGTGTAGAGATAAGGAGATCGTGTTCTGTCGATGAGGTAGGCAGACTCCCTAAACTTAAACTCAACGGGCTCTTTGTAAAAGTTTTCAAACCCGTGATATTCGATAGACGATTCGATAATTCGTTCAGCTTCTTCTCGGCAAGAAGAAAGTAGGATAAGAAGGAACAGCGTAAATAGGCGATTCATAGGGCAAATTCTTTCAACACATCGATTGAAACGAATGATAGTGTTTTTTGATGGCTAGCTTCGAGTTTGATTTTTGGGGCAACACTTGCCTGG
>Ga0255772_10002041_pt1 | contig 19868 bp, 21 predicted proteins | sample 071ome_34_FD_179970 | JGI IMG/M metagenome (GOLD analysis project Ga0255772, IMG submission 179970) | Coastal salt marsh microbial communities from the Groves Creek Marsh, Skidaway Island, Georgia - 071411BT metaG (version 2) | ecosystem: Environmental > Aquatic > Marine > Intertidal zone >...
AACTAATCCTTCTTGGTCTGCATCTTGCCAAACACGAACAATCATCTTGCCCGATTCAACAAAGAATCCGTTCCATTTATATTTGTGTTCATGCTCTGAACATTTGTATCCTGCTTTATATTCGATACGGTGAAACTCTAACACACCATTAGCGTGTATCAGTTCAGTTTGCCCCCATATCTTACCTGCTTTCATAGTCATCTCCGTTCACTCTCCTATTTCCTTTCTCATAGTAAATTTGTGTAATCTATAACTTCGCTTTGCCTACTAATGTCTTTTACAAAGTAAGCACAAAGAGGTTTTGGTCCGTCTGTTATTGGCACAGCTAGTAGCTGTCCACTTTTCATTTTAGGAAAATACCATTTTACATCATTATAAAAGTTTGTAATTTTAATATCTCCAAAATCAAATTTATAACTGCTTAACGGATTAAAAAGAAATGCTTCAAAGCCTCTATCGTTAATACTAGTTAGCGGTAGTACTTCTAAATCGTTTCCAGCGTGACTGTCTCCAACTGCCATACTCCAATCTACTGGCATCATTACTTCTTTACCACTTATTTCTAATACCATTGCAGGCGCACTAAAAGATTCTAAAAAGATCAAAGGAATAAAAAAGAAATCTGGTTCCTTTGGATCTGAATTATCTAATACTGCAAACTGTACATCTTCCTCTAACTCATCCGGCAGGTTAGTTAATGGAAAACTTACATCATCTAGTGTTAGTATTTTCATTATTAGTTCCAATCAATTTTTTCTATAGTGAATGGATATTGTGCTTCCTTATAGAATTTCTTTCTTTGTGTTAAATGTCGTTTGGCAAATTTGCACGTTGAAGTGATATCCCAAATTTGTACAAAATCTTTGTCCTTTGCCTTTCTTACTCCACGCCCAATGCTCTGAATAACTCGGACAAAACTTTTCCCGGGTTCAATAAGTACCAAATTAAAAATACGAGGAATATTAATGCCAACAGCGGCAACCCCATAAGTCGCGATAACAACATGGTTGGTACCTTCATTAATTTCGTCATACGCCTCCTTGCGGTCTTTGAGCTTGACATCACCTTTGACAAATGATGATCCTGGTATAAGCTCTTGTAGCATTTCTCCTGCTGAGATTCTATCTACAAGTATTAGAGTGTTTCCTTCTTGCCTTACATTGTTTAATATTTTGCCTATGTACTCTATCCTGTCTTTGTTAGTAACAAGATACTTTAATTCTGATTGATAATCTGTAAATGCCTGCGTATCCATTAGTTGACAAATGTTTACGTGACAGTTAGATAATACGCCTTTGTCTTGTAGTTCTTTAGCACTAATGCCGCCTATGACGGGGCCTAATGAAGCATGGATGGATTCAAACTCAAACTTTTCTTTTGGAACAGTTCCAGTGAGGCCCCATCTAATAGGAGCATTCTTTAAGTTCCTTGTTAGTAGATTTTTAAGTACTTCTGCCTTTGCTTGATGTACTTCGTCTACAATAACAGCACTAACCCCATCTAAAAATTCTGCTAGTGATAGTACTGCGGCACCATCCTTGTGCTTCTTATCTAATATGTTTAGTGATTGCCAAGTGCAGATAGTATGAGTTTTGCCTAACTCTTTTCTGTCACCAAAATACACACCTACATCTAAACCGCAGTTAATATAATCTTCTTCTGTTTGTGTTACCAAAGACTTATTAGGAACAATAACTAGACTACGTCCGTATGGTTCACATAGATGCGAAAGTGTAGCGGTAGTAATTGTTTTACCTGCACCTGTAGCAATTTCTTGTAAGCTCTGCGGATTTTCTAAGTACTTGTTAATTGCGTCTACTTGATAGTCACGCAGAATAATTTCTTCGCCTTCTGCTGGATGTCCTTTAGGCCAGCGTACACCTTGCTCGGCCCAATATCGTTCAGTTATGGGCTGAAAATCTAATTGTACGGGGTGTCTACGATCATCAATGTCAACTATTTGGACGTTATTCTTTTGTAGAACAGCAACAATAGTATCAAGATGATTAACGTAGCCTGTGCCGCCAATACCAAAAAAAGCAACCTTACCGTCCCATCGTCCAAGTTTATACTGGGGCATGTATCGAGCATAAGGCACTTCAAACTTAAGAGCATTGGAGAGCTTTCGTCTGACATCTACATCTAATCCTTCTAGTTTGATGTTTACTTCATCTTCAATTATTAGTTTACAACTTGCCATTAAATGGTTTCCAAATTTCTATCAAAAAAGTATCTAGTACTATGACTTTCTGCTTCTTCGTAAAATATAACTAAATCATTATCATAACAATCTAGTGTTTTTCTTACACTAGGAATATTTTTATTATCACCTATTACAACAATTGATTCAGGTTGCCAGCCAGACTGTAGTAATGGCTTTGGCAATTTATTATCTAAAGTATACACTATTTTTGTATGTTTGTCAAGTTTATTATTAATTTTTTCTTGTTGTATGTATTGATTAAACTCTGAACCTGTGCCTTGGTTATCCATTCTAAACATAACACAGGTATCTTCTTTAGGTATAATGTTAACTAACTCGTTGTTAAGTTCTACTATTGTATCATAATAACTGTCTGCAGACACTACAAACAGTACAGGAAATCTTTGTAATTCATTTAATGAAAATATTAATTGACTAAGATTATGTTTCGTAGAAGTAACTCTTATCATATTATTTTTTCTAGTTACAATGTTAGATGATAGTGTGCTTAACATATGTAAATTTTCTTGCGTTATATCAGGACTAAAATTTATAATGCCGTATTTCAAAGCACGGTCTTTATAAAATACAAAATTATCTGCACTAGGTTTACCTAAGTATTCTTCTAACATATCTATACCTGCTTGCGGTATATTTTTAATTTGATAATTGTATATTCCAGGTATACAATCTTCTTCAGTAAAATTTTCTATTTTATTGTAAATTTCTAAAACTAGATCATCTATATCAAAGGCTTTATCTTTTAATTGCGTAACAATGCAGTGTAATAATTTTTCAGAATAGTCAAAGTAATGTATTTTAGATTCGTTATCATAAAACGTAGCTTCTCTGGTTGTAAGACGTTTAATGTTTTCTATAGCAGAGATTAATTTTTTTTGAAATGTAAACCTAACAGCAATTTTATCATCACCTTCACTGGTTATAATTTTAATCCATCTAGATCTATCTATTTCTCTTAGAGGAATGTCTAGTCTATTTTTTATACTTTCTAAATCATCAACAAAAGAAAAGTAAGATGCATAATCGTCTATCTTACGTTTTGCAAGTTCATATTGACGATCGGTAAAGCCTATGCGTCTTACGATTTGCCTACCAAAGCTATGTATCAAATTATAGTCAGCTCTTGCTAACTTGGGAGGTTCTTGACCTTCTACTAGAGGCTTGAAGCTAGATAGACACAGGATTAGAGATTCAATTGACAATTCATTTTCATTTAACATACTGCTATTATATGCTAAAAAAGTTTATTTGTCAAGCGTTTAAGTGCTAAACCTGCAGAAATTTCTTCAATTGTATATTCGGTCCAGGCATAATCATTTAACCATTGTTGTCTATCTGGTTGCGGAGGATTGTTTATGTTTGTTAAACTTTTAATAGATACGTCCCAAGCAAGACTGCTATTGCTAGTATATGCAGGTACACCTTCTATTACACTGTGTATGCCTGGATTAGATGTCCAACTAACTGTGCAATAAACGTTATCAAATTGCATATCATAGTCATCGTAAGTTCCGTTGATATGCCGAGGATCCTGTCTTTTTACATTACGATATTCTCTTTCAATCTCAGGCAATGTACATCTTGGATGGGGACGAAATATTATCGTGCGATCAGTATGGGCTTGTATGTTTTCAATGGTGTCCATTACCCATTTGCTCATGCGAGGCATATCACGCCATTGTTCGCTTTTTTCATGCTGACCGCATAATAAAATATATTCGCCATTAGTATGCCATGGCTTTAATTTTAATCCGAGCTTATCAGCCCTTTCACTACTATTGCCGCTAGGGCCAAAATAAGCATCTCTATTGATTCCATTTAAACCTACTTTCCACGTTGTTCCTCGTTTGATGCCACCTACTTCTAGGACCACGGTCGGTTTGGATTGTGCCAAGTTCCGTTCCCAGATAGTTTTATTCGCAGCCATTCTGCCATTCCAAAGAACGCTCCAAATAACATCAACATCAGATACAGGATTATTCCAAACAACATCATGACCGTTAGCCATAAGACTATGAGCAAAGGCATCAAAAACTGGTTTACTATTGAGTGCGCCATATTGTTTCCATAAACTGAATTTCATCGTTAAATACTTCTATAATAAGCATATTTAACAGAGGAACATCATGAGAGAGATAACTGTGATTACAACTTTTCATAAAGAAGGGTTAGATTTATACGGCCAGCGTTTTATAGACTCTTTTGCACAAAGAGTTGACAAAGACATAAAATTAGTAGTATACGCCGAAAACTGTTATCCTGGAAATCCTGATCCTAATCAAATAAGGATATTACACGCTCAAGACACGCTAGGAAAGTTAAAAAAATTTAAAGAAAGATGGAAAAATATTCCTAAAGCAAATGGCATTCCTCCGGATCATATCAAAGCCAAACGTCCAAGAGATTGGCAAAAGAAATTTAAATGGGACGCTATACGTTTTGCAAATAAAACATATGCAGTATTTAATGCATGTTACAACCCAGATACTAAATGGGTAGTTTGGATGGATGCAGATACATTTGTACACAGCGATTGGAGCCTTCAAGAATTTAGAAAGTTGTTACCAGATGACAAATGGCTTACATATGTAGGCAGGGGCAAAGGCTCACAGACTTGGCCAGAGTGCGGATTCTACGGTATGAATATGAGGCATCCTATGTGCAAACAATTTTTAGCAGAGTTCGAACGGTTTTATGAAGATGCTGAAAACGGAATCTTTGAATTAGAAGAATGGCACGATAGTTATGTATTTGGACATATATTAAATCAAATGCGTCAAATAGATAATAATGTATTAGATTATAGCGCAGAAATGTATCTTAAAGAAGCTAAAACAGGAGGAGGGGGACATCCTTTAATAAATTCTGTGTTAGGCAAATGGATTGATCATATGAAGGGTGATAGAAAAGTTACTGGAAAAAGTAAAAAATCAGATATAATGGTTAATAGAACTGAATCATACTGGAACTAATATGATAACAAAACAAGAAATAGGTTTGCTTAAAAAAGTTAAAGGCAAACACAACATAACTGCTTGGGATAATTATAAACTAAACTATTGGGCTATACCAAAGTGTGCTAACACTGCTATAAAGGCTTGTTTAGCTGGCAAACCTAGTAACAATGAATATTCAAGAGAAAAATGGGTACACAATCCTACAAATTTAAATTATATTACAGATAAGCAAGCATTTAAAAACGGATATACAAATTTCAGTGTTATACGGCATCCATATGAAAGATTTATTTCTTTGTTTAAAGACCACGGTATGCAAAGACCATTTAAAAAAATATTTAATGAAAAAAATCAGCACATGGTTGGAAATTTAGATTATTTTATTAATGCAGTGTTTGAAAAATATCCAACAGATCATGGCTGCGATGCTCATGTAAGAAGTCTATCTTTTTATCTTGTAAAGGACAATAAAGTCAGAATAGATAATGTGTTATTAATTACAGATGCGGCTAATTTTTTAAATAAGTACAATGTAACATTAAAACAAATTAATAAAACAGATCCTAGTATTAGTGTCACATTAAATGATAAACACAAAGAAATGATATATGAAAGGTATAAACAAGATTTTGAAATCTTTCAATTTGTTAAATGAGACATGAGTTAGTAAATATCCTTAAGAAAAAACAAAAGAGTCACAGTTTAGTTGCTCTAGAAAAATTCACAACACTGTTGCCTGCAAACAGTAGCATAATAGACGTAGGAAGCGGTCCACAAGAATTACACGCAAAAATACTAAGAATTGACGGTCACAATGTTGATACATGCGACTTTCATGAAGATGCTACCTATAGAGGAAATTTTAATGAAATTAAAATACCAAAACAATATGATGGTGTATGGAGTTCTCATTGTTTAGAACACCAACTTAATGTTAATGCATATCTTAAAAAAGTAGCAAGTTGTTGCAAAGAAGGGGGCTATATTTGTATTACTGTTCCTCCTTTAAAGCATACAATAGTCGGAGGACATGTAACACTATGGAATGCAGGTTTACTAATTTATAACACAGTACTAGCTGGGTTAGATTGTACAAATGCTAAAATAAAAACATACGGTTATAATATTAGTATAATTGTAAAAAAGAAAAGTTTTATTATGCCAGAGTTACATTTTGTAGGTACAGATTTGGGATTATTAAAACAGTATTTTCCATCTGATATAAGATGGAGAGGAAATGACATAAAGCCTAAGTTCGAAGGTCAGTTACAAGAACTAAATTGGTGACTTAAACATTCGAGGATATTTTGTTTCTCCGCTATAGTCTCTACGCTTTATTCCTAGTATAGCAGATCTTTTACAATTTATATCTAAACGCTTGCCTACACTATCATTATAACTTTCTGTAAAACTATCTACTTTGTAACACAAAAATTTATTACTTTCTAAATAGTTTATTATTTTATTTTCAGAAGGTATTGTTACAAATCCTGATTCCTCTTCAGCGGCGTCTACCATTAAATTTCTAGGATTTTCAACAGTAACAGATTCTTCACTTGAATCTATCACAAAAGTATCTATAAGGACAGTTGATTTTGTTGCACCCATAACTGTATCTAAGAAATCGTCAATGTCATTATAATAATACATAACACCCATAGATAAAACCATATCGTACTTTTCTTTATTTTTCTTTAAATGATTTAATGAATTTCCTTGTTGAAATTTAACATTTCTTTTAGTAAATTCTTTCCAGCCTCTGTCAGAAAAATCTAATGTATCCATGCCTAAATACTTTGCTTGAGGATAAAATCTATTTGCAACATTTAACCAATATCCGTTGTTACATGCCATGTCAAACACGCTTCTAATTGGAGTTACAGTATAAGTCAAATCTAATGCTTTCCTAAACATTTGCATACGTTCTATTATGTATTTTCCTTTGTCCATAATTACTCCTTAAAATATACTGGTTTTAGGTGTGCCCATGTCTCGCCTGACTTAACTTCATGTCGGTTCCAAAAAGTATATGCAATTTTATTTTTCCAATCTTGCATGTCTATGTCATATTTTAAATTTTCAATTTGTGATAAATCTTTATGTGCAATAGGCCACACCATACTTCCTGGGTCAAGAGCAAACACTGGTATTCCTTGAACAACAGCTTCTATAGCACTTAAACTATTAAATGTAATAACACAATGAGCTCTACTTAAATCAGATAATAACGACTCTCCTCCTTGATTGCCGCCACGTTTTACATTTTCTGTTAGGAACACATTATCTAATGCTTTGACTATCTTCTTTGTTCTTTTTAGTCCGTTATCTAAACCTCTAGGATGGGGACGTATAATTATTCTTCTGTCGCTGTATTTTCGTATTTGTTTTATAATATCAAGCACCCAGTCATAAAAACTTTTGTACCCTTTGTCATATAATCTAACTAATGCACTATCACCTTCTTTTTGTCCCATTATGATAATATCACCGCCTTGACTCTTCCAGTCTTTAAATTTAATTCCGGTTTTAGATTCAAATTTATTCCATCTCTCTGGTCCGACATTGTTGTTGTTACAATTAGCATCGTTCCAACCATAGCCGTTCCAACCAAAGCGTAGCCATCCTGGATAATCCCTAAACGGTTCACTTTCGCTTACTAAAAACGGTTTATTGGTTTTTTGAATATAAAGATATTTGCTTCCTTGTTTATCTAAGCGTTTGTATAAAAACTTAGGTTTTAATAGATTAGTTTGATAATAACAATCAGCAGGATATTCAGCATTTGGATCAAAGTCTCTTATGCATTCGTATACATCGCCGTGACGTTTAATACCTTGTTGCCATCCATAATACGATTTACTTATGAATTGAAACCCAATTATCTTAACCATTTAAATATATTGCCTCATGTGACGCCAGCAGTCACCGTTTACTAATTCTGTAAAGTTCCAATGAAACATACTTATTCTTTGTAACCATTTTAATCTATCAAATTAATTGGATTTTCTATATTTTTAAATCCTACATGACTTACTTCGGCACATTGACTTTTTACAGGATCTGTAATAAATGCCGGATATCCTTGTATTAATGGAGCAACTATACTGCTAGAGTTATGATTAACCACTGCCCAACAATTTTGTAAATCTAAATTGATATGTCTGTTAGCCGCATCACTAATACTTATTCCTGGTTTAGTTGCTAGACTTTTTATTGATTCAGGAGTCTTGGTTAAAGTTTTTCTATCACCGGGATGTAAACGTAGCACTATAGGTCTATCGCTGTGTCGTCTTATTTCGTTCACAGTTTCTATACACCATTCCCCTAAATCTTTTTTACCCATACTCCAGCCGCCAGCACGTTGGACACATATTAAAATATGGTCACCGTGTTTTTTATTTTCTTCTAGTTTAATTTTTAGATCGTTACTTATTTGTTGCCAGCGTTTTGGATCAGGATTGCTGTCGCAATAAATTCCTGTTGTCGGAAAAATACCGTTGAAGCTATATCTTAGATAATGATGCGGCTTGTTTTTTTCTGTTGCATATAAAAACAAATTTGCATCAGCTGAGACAACTTTTTTTCCTTTTTGTATTGTATCTATTACTTTTTGACGTAAAACTAGATGAGGAGCAGTTTTACCAGATTCATGTTGCCATCCTTGTATAACTCCTACATCTGCATCCATTATATCCCAACTACGAGATACTACTCCTTCGTCGCCGGCTTCATTAACTCCTTGAATAAATTTTACAAGTATGTCAAATTTTTCTTGACTTCGATTTTTCGCAGGTACACCGTTATAATAACTAACTACCTTCATTGACTATTCTCCATGCATAGCCATTAAGCATTTCTTGTCTATTAAACTGACAGTAACTTAAATGAGCCATAAATGCAATCATAGTATCTTTATCAGGAATATTTAAATTTTCTACATCTGATAGTTCGCTGTTACAAATTACACTTGCCGCGTTTGGTCCTAATGCTATGGCAGGTTTGCCGTTCATAAGTGCTTCTACTGCCGCAATACTGTTGTAAGTAACCATACAATGAACATCATCAGCAAGTGCTTGTTCCATTGTTTTGGTAGATATTCTTTCAGTTCTATTAGGCTTTAATCTAATTTCAATAGGCCTGTCAGTATACTTTTTAAGTTCAGATACAACTTGATTAACCCATGTCTCTGGATCCGGCTGACCAAATAACATCATTACTTTTTCGCTAGGAGGACATACTAATATTTTTCTACCTTCAGTAAATTTTTGATACTTGTAACCAATATGCTTTAATCTTGCTGTATCTCTTTGAACAATAGGTCCCATGTTTTGTAAGGCGTCTTTAGTTACTCGGTGCCACCCTTTTGATTTACTTTTACCATTGCCAAAATATCCTGTATCAATTGCATAAAAAGTTCTTTTAGTTTCCCAACAATGATGTATAGCTTTACGACTTCCTCCGCCTAAGCCTCTAATGACTAATGGCATAGTGCTATTTTCTTCTAACTTCCAATCACTTAATTTTCCGTTACAACCTTGCATAAACGCTTCTAAATACTCGTCGTATACCATGCCTTTGGTATTGTAGTTAATACCTCCTGCGCTATCTATAGCGGCAGCTTTTGGTTGTTTTAGTTGTTGTATAGTCTCCATAATTTTCTCCTCACTTGATTTGTAATAATTATTATCAGGATCAACTAAATGCTTTAGAACATTGTTCATTAAACTAGTTTTCTCTTTATTCAAACCAAGATTCTTTGGACCTATAATTTTATTTTTTTCTTTGTGTAAACTATCATCTAAATGATCTACACGCTGTCTAAGTAAACTTATATAAGCCTTATACCATTCGTAATTATATTCGCAGTTTTCATAATTAGAGAACCAAGGCCCTCCTTCTGTATAATGTAGTGCCGCAGGGTCTCCGTCATCTGGAAATTTGTACCAACCTACTAGCCAATTCCATACATGAGAAATTTCTCCTATCTCGCTATCGTTTAGCCAACTAAATCTATGAAAATATTTGCCATCAAACTCTTCATTACTTACAAGCTCAGGTGTTAGTTGTGCATTACTAGGATGTTCACAATTAAATAACATCATACTAGACCAATTTTTCCTAGGATAAATGTGTTGTGTTTTTCCATCCATTTTTATTCCAGGTTTAGGTGTATAGTCATGTTGAGCACACATTAATGCATATTTGTCGTTTGCTAATTCAAATAACTTTGCTACGTCTGTCCTAAAAACAAAGTCACAATCTATAAATAATGCCCATCCTTTATATTCAGCAAGAGCTGGCACTAAAAATCTTGTAAAAGTAAATTCTGTGCTTCCTAATTTATCTACAGGTCTTTCGTATAAACCTGCTTTTTTCATATGTCTCAGTTTAATAGGTTGAATGTCTACTGGAACCGATGCATGATCTTTTATACTTTGTCTTGCTACTTCGTATGCAATGTCCTCTCGACTATCATAGCCTATGAATATTTTTAAAGGTTCCATCTAGTCTCTTCTTTCTATGTCTGCTTCTATACAATTTGTACCATACTGTATTTCAACTAACTTAAGATCGTTTTCTGATTCATTAGCTAATTGATGCCACATACCTTGAGGGATATGCAGACTTTCGTGTTGTTTGTAAGTACCATATAACTCATAATCAGTGTTATTGTTTATTGTATAAACTGTAGCAGTTCCTTCTGCAACAAACCAATGTTCACTACGTTCTTTGTGTCGTTGCATTGATAATTTATTACCCGGAGGCACTGCAAGTTCTTTTACTTTAGTATGACTACTATATTCGTGTATCACTCTGTAATACCCCCATGATCGTTGTGTTTTAGGAGCCTTCCATTCGTCAAGTATCCAACTAGACGAATTCAGTTTATTTTCGCCTCCAACTCCAAAAACAAATTCTACATTAGGTAAGTCACCATATATTTCATATTCTGGGGTAGTTGTATTACTTCTATCTCCACCGTTTGCAAAGATAATTTTTATTGGCCCGTGTGTTGCCATAGTTTTATATATAGCACCACATGCTGTGTTATCACTATCATCAAAAGATATAACTTTATCTACTATACTGAGATTTTCTATAACTTTAGCACGTTCTAAAAAAGGCATAAACGGTCTGCCTTTTTTTGTTGTTAACCATTCATCTGAATTGATGCCAACGTGTAACTCGTCTCCGAGTTTTTTAGCTTCTTTAAAATATTCTAGATGTCCGGAGTGTAGGGGATCAAATCCACCTGTAACTAATACAATGGTTTTCATAAAGATATTTATATGCTAAGTTAATTCTATTGTTTGTTTTAGAAGTTTCCAAACATAGCCAGAAGTTAACTCTTTACCTTGCCATTGCATAAAAGCTATTCGTTTTAGCCATTCGGTTAAATCAAATTCTTTCAAATTTTCTATATCAACAAGATTATTTGCAACAGGATAGGTTACTGCACTACTGTCGAGTGCAATAGTAGGGGTACCATATAAAACAGATTCTACAGAACTAGTGCTGTTATATGTAACCATGCAATACGATCTATTAAGGTCATAGTACAAATCGGGACTATCGCTGTATTCTATAGTGTCTTTAAATGTCTTTTTAATGTGTTCTATTACTGTTTTATCTAAAGGATGGCTACGTATTAGTATAGGACGATCAGTAAGTTTTTTTATTTTTTTAATTTCTTCACAGCAATAATCTTTATATTTTTTATTATTATAGATTAGTTTATTCAATGCACTATCGCCATCTAGTTGTAAACAAAATAATACATAGTCTCCTCTAATTTTTTGAGGCATCACTTCTATATTATATTTGTTTTGCAATTCGGACCATCTGTTATAAGTTGGATCATAAGGGTGTATACCTTCGTCCATGAAAAAAGAGTTCCAAGAAAATCTAATCCATCTATCAGCAAACTCTGTGTGTTTGTCTGTTTGTCCTAAACTTATTTGACGCAGTATAGGTAATTCTCTGATTAGTATCGGTATATTTTCTTGCTTGGATACTAGTTCTACTTGTTCATAAAACTCGTTTTTTGGTCTAGCTTTTTTCTTCATTCCGTTTTGAACAAAAAAGTCTGGTCTTGAATCACCTTCTAATAGGTATGCCGGAACTCTGAGCATAATGTCTTGCCCAGTAGAACTTATCATAGGATTTAATACTTTAATTTTTGCAGACTTGCATTCTTGTATTGACCAACCTATCACAATGTTGCATCTTCCATTCCTGCTACACGTAGTTTAACTACGTTAGTAATTTGCCATTGTTTTTGATCAAGTGCTTTGAGTACACCTAACCATTTATTGCGTAGTAATGCAAATTCGTTAATGATCTTTTCATAGTCAACAACGTCTGCCTCACCGTCAACGTATTTTTCAACGTCACGGCTTGACAGAGCTCGTTGATAGTTTTCAAGATATTTTTTGAAATATGAGCTACGCAATCTACGTAGCTCTATGTTTAGATAATTTAGGATTGCTTCAATCTCTTGTAATTGATTAAACCTTTGCTCTACAATTCCGGGCATAGCCGCGGCTGCCTTTTCAACATTGCCTACAAGTTTTACTTCTTGTTTTGCTTGTGATAGTTCTGTTTCGTAGTATGCTACTGCATCAGGAATTTTACTTACATCACGAGAGATCTCGCTATACCAACCCATTAATTATCCCATTCATCTATTTCGTCATCATAAACATCTTCTGAATCAATATCTAGATAATAGTTAATTGCTGTATCTAATTGTGCATCAGCGCCTAATACCTCTGTAAGAGTCATATCAGTAACACCATAATCTGCCATTAGATCAACAAACCTTTCAGCCGCAGTTTCTATATGTTTTTTATCTAAATATTCTTTAAATAACATCCATATTTCAGCTATTTGTTCATCAGTCATTATTTACAGTTTCCTCGATTGGTTCAACATCAGCTACTTCGTTTTCGATAGCTTCTTCAGAGGTATTTACCACAGAAGCTTCTTTTACCAAGTAATCTGACATAACCTTATCGAGTAAGTCACCGTTCCAGTTTTTACGATATTCAAGTAGTTCTTCACCGTCCATTGTAGTGTATGCAAGACGATTACCTTGCTTGACAATAACGCCTTTTGCTTCAAACAATTCAAGTAAGCCGCTATATGGATTCATACCTGTTTCGTATGGAATCTTAACTTGTACACCTTCGAACGGTTTAGCATAACGTGTTTTCATAACCTTACAAGCGGCACGAATACCACGAACTTCACTGATCTTGTTACCATCTTCATCTTCTTTTAGTTTTAGTTTTTTCATTGCTACTACAATTGAAGATGCATAGATAAAGCCTTGACCACCTGAAATCTTATCATCTGGATCGAACATATCTTGAGATGCATATGTATGATTAGTACATACTAAGCCAACATTGTGTGAGCCAATCATATTAACTGTGTTACGAACAAGTGAAGTCAATGCCTTAGGCTTACGACCCATATCACCTTTCATATCACCCTTGTTAAACTGATCAACATCAGTAGGTGTTAGCAACATACCCAAACTATCAATAACAAACAGTACCTTAGGACGATCTTCTTCTGGCATTGCTTTATAGTCGTTCATAAACACACTAATAGTTTTAGCAACGTCATCAATCATTGACATATTAAGTTTAAGTAGTTTTTCTTCTGAAGTGTCTACATCTAGTGCGTGTAGCCAACTTTCGTCAAGTGCATTCTCTGAGTCAATTAGTACTACAAAGATGCCTTGCTCTTGTGCGTATTTTACAATGTTACCTGCACAAATATATGATTTACCTGCACCAGATTCTCCTGCAAATACTGTTACCTTACCCATAGGAACACCTTTGTTCCAATCACCTGAAATAAGATAGTTGAGTGCGTAGTTGCCTGTGCTAATCCAATCAGTAGGATCGTTAAATCCTGCACTCATGCCTGTAATGGATTTAGTTAACGAAGTTCGAAACTTCGTAGGATCAAATGCTTTTGATGCCATATTAATCTCCTAATCTAAAAAGCGTGACAGCTATTAACTTTTGAAGTGTTGACAGGTAAACCGTGAATCTCTGCTTCGGTTTCGTTAATAGCTGTCATATTGTTTTACTGTCCTTGACGTGCTCTAATCATTGCTAGAATGTCTTGAGCATTGCCACCTTCTGCAGGAGCCGCTTCAGCCGCTGGTGCTGGAGTTGGCTCTGGTGCTGCCTCTGCTACTGGAGCAGGTGCCGCTTCTGGTGCTGGTGTAGGTGCTGGTGCAGGAGTACTTGCTGCCGGAGCAACAGGATCACCTGTACGTGCCGCCATACCACTTGGACGGAAATACTGCGACCAACGGTCTGCATCGTATGCTTCGCCATCAACTGACGCTTCGAACATTTCTTGCATGACTTTAATTGCAGTTTCGTCAGGCTTTTTAGGTAAGAAGTCACTTAGATTATATAATCCGTGTGTGTTGATAGCATTCATTTCTTCATCGTTTAACGGACGCTCTCTACGTGCCCAGTTAGATGTAGAATAGTCTGCATAGCCGCCTTTTGAAGTTTTGTTAAGACGGAAATCAACACCAGCAGTATAATCTGTTGGCAGTTCTTCCATATCTGGATCAAGCAATGCTTGTTTAATGATTTGAAAGATTTGAGGACCGATGATAAATCTACGGATTGGATTCTCCGGAGTTGTATCTTCAGTTAAAGGATTATCCGTTACAAAGCCTTGGAAGATATATGAACGTTTCTTCCAGTACTTACGACCCATATCTTCTAGACTTGGATCTTTGAACCAACCACGTACTTCGTTAAGAATGTTACACTGCTCGCCATACATTTCCATACAAGGAATTTGTACCTGTACTGGGCGTGAATCAGTTTCACCCTTTACGCCTGCAAATGGAAGTTTGATCATCAAACGTTCTGCCCAGAAAAAGTCAGCATTTTCATTGCCATCAGGAAGGAAACGTAGAGTTGCACTCTCACCTTCTTTAATATTCCAAAATGGGTAAATTGCATTGTCACCGCCTGTTGATTGACCAGAGCTGGTACCGCGGTTTTCTTGTTCTTTGAGCTTTGCTCGGATTTCTGCTAATGATGCCATAGTTGTGCCTCCTATAATGTTATGCCTATGTGCTTTGTGCCTTTTCAACTTTGTAGCACAGTATATATAATATACTCAACTACTCAGTATGTCAAGTCTTTTTTTAAAAAAACTTGAAAAAAATCAATGGATTACTCATCCATTTTTATTTATCCATTTTACAGAAGTCCCAAATATTATCTGATGATAGATAACAAAATACCTGATCGTTAACAAACAACTCTGTATTTGTTAATTTTAATGTGTATTCTTTATCTGTAAAATTTGGAATGTCTTGATGATATTCAGATACTTCAAAAAAATTTTTGTGTATATTTAATGCAATACTGTTTCCTAAATAAGTATTAAAATCAAATACGTTATATATTTCTTCTACATTGAAATCGTGTAACTCATAAATTTCTTCACTAGACACCATTAATTTTGATATCTTATTGTCTTCTTGTTTGTTTCTATTTTTAAACATTAAAACTTTTATTATTAGTTCTTTTGAAAAGAATTGTGATAACGGTATTTTTGTTGTACCGGGATGAGTTACCCAACCTCGATTTTTATCTAGTCTAACAGTAGTTGGTACAATAAATTTAGTTGGCGGATCAGTAAGCAATTTGTGCATTTTAAGAATATAAAAACTACGATCAGTGCGTACATCTAATCCTTTGCTGCCATTTTCAAAATATTTTAGTTTGTTAACTTCTAGTGTAGAAGTATAGTCATTGATCTTACCGCTTAATCGATGTCTAATATTTTCTTTTAATTCGTTAAAGACATCGAAAAAAGCATCTCGTTTAATATGAAATAAGAACGGTTTTAGATTATTCTTTTTTATTAATGATACAATATCGCTAGAAATAAGTCTATATCTGTGTTTAGACCTATAAACTACTTCATTCAATCTTTATAGACCGGCTAAATTTCTAACTCTATCTAATTCTTCTGTTTTGTTAGGATCGTATTCAATGCCCATATTTTTAAGTACAGGTACCAAGTCTTGTTTTTCTTGATCTGATAAGCCAATCATATTATACCAAATTGGTCCAAGTTTTTCTTGAGCCAGTTTCATAAGATTTAGCATACTTAAACCTTTTGTAGGACGATCATCTAATGCTTTTACAATTTTATCACCTACTTCACTATTTGCAATAGCGTGAGTAATAGGTCCACCTTCTTCTATATCAGTATCCTTATAGCCCATTACTTCTGCTACTTTATTGTTAATCATTTCAATAAATTGTTTTGCAGGTGTAATAAATTTATCACCGTATTCTTTTTCTACCATTGTCAGTACAGCGGTTTCGCCTTTTGGAAATTGACCAGACTCTCTATCAAAGTGAGAAAGAATAAATTCACTTATAGGAAGTTTTACTTCTTCTCTCGACTCCATTACATCCGGTATGCCGTTGCCGTTTGCATCAACCCACCATGATCCTGTTTCATCGTGTGAATCGTGCTGGCAATTACAATCAGGTTTGCAGTTATGCATTTGGCATCCGCAATCTTTGCAATGATATTTTTCATATCCAGACATATATCCTTCTGAAAATTGACCCATCATTTCATTAAATGCGTTATCAATAACCTCCTCAGATTCTGGTACGCAGTTAGGAACTTCTTTTCCGTTCTTTTCCTTCATACCAATCATCTTGTAGCCTTTCCAACAAGGGTTATCGTCTTCTTCGTCTACTAATTCCTCTGGCCCTAATTCTTTTGCTTTAGTTGCTTCACTAACTAGTTTATATATGTAAGGAAATACATCTTTGAGTTCTTCGTTAAACTGTTTGATAGTAAGTTGATCAATCCAATTTTCGGCAACATCTTCGGGAACATCTTCTAGTACTGGGGGATTAAAACTTTCAAATGCTTCTTTGTAGTGTGTTGGTTTTTGAAGTGTCTCTATTGTTTTCTTTACTGTTGCAATGCGCTCTTTTACAACATCCATATAATCACTTAGGCTTTCTGCCATTACTGATGAGCGACCCATATAATTTTTAAATTTACGCAACTTATATAATTCTTCAGATAATCCTACAATATGTTTTCCGAAGTCATCGTATGGCTTGCCGCCTTCTGAAACATGCATAGCCATTGCTCTAGCGCCACTTAGATGTTTGTATGGATATTTAAATCTTTCACCTTCTGAACTTTCAATATAGATCTTACCAATCTTTTGAATTCTACCTGTTGCACTTTCTTGATTAATGCCTTCGGTGTGTCTAATGTTAAGTCTAGCAGTACCTATATCCTGATAACTTACTCTGCTAGTTCCGTATAACTTGGATTCACTCATCACTTCATCTCCGCCCTTATTTTGCGCTAAAAATTTATAGTCTCTTTGGTTTAGATTGGATTTTGTAATATCTCTAGTATCGAAGTTTAATAATCTTTTTTTCGCAAAACTTCTTAGTTCTTTTAAGAAATCGTACCATGTACTTCTAGTTGTTGCATCTTCGTTTTCTACAAAGTCTGTGCCATACATAACAGACAATGAATCTTCGGTTATGCTAATACTAACCTTTCCTAAACTTCTATCACCTTCTTTAAAATCAAAATCAAAAAAGCGAGCTGTTAACGGGTCACTGGTTAGCTCACCATTTTCATTCCCTATCGTTACAGATGGAAAACGGCCTCTAATTTTATTAAATAGGTCTTCTGCTATGTTATCTAAACTTTTTACATTCATCGTAAAGTATTTATCAATAATTGCTACTTATGAAGATTGGCATTGGAGTTTCGTAATCGTCAAAATCATCGGCTTGATTAAAGGTATTGTATACTCTTGGATCCCAATCTTTTAATACACTCATCATTCTTAATGCTAACAAACTTGCACTTACTAAATCATCAGACATGCCGACTTTTGCTTGATAACTTGATCCTGTAGCACATACCCTTTAAGTTCTGAAATAAGTGCTTTAGAATTAATTTTCATTTTATCATTTTCTATCATAGTTTTTAAACGACTACAAGCAGTTACCTTAGTACTGTGTGTTGTATTAAATCCTTTGCGGAACTTACGAACGTGTCCCTTGCGGATAGGCTCACTGACAAACATACCCGGAATGTTTTCTTCTCCAAAGTCGTTTATAACGATTAGGGCAGCCTCGCCTAGTCCATTGTTCTCCACGCTCCAATAAATTCCTTGCGGGTTTTTTGTTTCTTGTTCTATATATTTGCAAATATCAGCTAATACTCTAATTTGTCCCGGTATAGCAGTTGTATTATGTTGCCATTCTGCAACCTGTTCGTAGCTCGGTAATTCATAAACTTGAATAGCGGCATTATCTCCGCCTGTACCCATACTAGGGTCTAATGCTATTACGTATGTATATTGATTAGTTGGTTTTTTATACCAACGTGTTTGACCCATATTCAATAAAGGATTAATTCCCTCCATCACAGCAAGTTTAATTGAATTAATAAGAGTTTCGTCAAATACTAAGAATTCACAGCCATACTCGCGGCGGAATTTTTCTTCGCCGATACGGCCTATTTCGTCATCACGCCATTTCTCGTCCCTGTCAGGATGTTCTTCCCAACTTGCTCTAAATGCATGAAATCCATTTATACCAAGTTCACTTTCGTTACCATATTCGTCAAACTTTTGCTCTGCTTGTTTCCAAATAGTAGCAAAAGTATCTTCATCTGAGTTAGGTGTGCTTGTAATAATAGCACGACCACCTGTTGCTAGTGTAGGTGATATTGAAGTCCAAAACTCTTCCGCAATGTTAGGTTGCACAAATGCAAACTCGTCACAGTATAGTAGCGAGATAGACATACCACGTCCTGTGTTGCCTGTTGTTGTTTGACTGACAATTCTACTACCATTTTCAAACTCTATGCTACCTTTGTTGTAACTTGTAACACCCGCTCTAATATAATCGGGACAAGTTTCATATACGTAACGAATACGTGCCATAATTTCTTGTGCACCTGTGTATTTGTGCGCCGCAATAAGGATAGTTTGATCTGGATTAAACATTGCGTACCAAGCAAGATAGATAGCCGCACAAGTAGTCTTACCTGTTTGTCTTGGCATCATATTAATATTAAATCTATAACTATGATATGAATGCATCAACCGTAGTTGATACTCGTATGGATCGAATAATAATTTACCTTGCACAGGATGTTGTATGTACGCAAACTTTCGTGCAAAATGAAGATAGCCTTCATCTGGATCCATGCATAATGCAAGATCCTGTATCTGATCTTCTGTGTATGTTTCTTTGGTGTTTGCCTTTTTAGTTAAGACACCATCTAAACTCTTGCTCATACAGTATTTAACCGTTTTTTAATCGTAATAATTTATACTGAGTCTTGCTTCGTAAAGTTGAACGCGATCTTGTTGTATTAAAATATAACAAGGACTAGCATATTCACCGTATTTGGGCTCACTCCACAGCCATTTATAGTCTTCGCTTAGATCTAATTTTTTACACAATTTTTTTAGACGCCTTCTATTTGTGTTTTTAACAATATAAACTATTGCTTGGTTTTTGTTAAGGTGTTCCCATTCACCGTCCCATTCTCTAATCTTTACTTGCCCTTTCTTATAGGCGGCGTAACTCCAGGGACATACTTTTTTTATATGTTCA
>Ga0255772_10002049_pt1 | contig 19811 bp, 19 predicted proteins | sample 071ome_34_FD_179970 | JGI IMG/M metagenome (GOLD analysis project Ga0255772, IMG submission 179970) | Coastal salt marsh microbial communities from the Groves Creek Marsh, Skidaway Island, Georgia - 071411BT metaG (version 2) | ecosystem: Environmental > Aquatic > Marine > Intertidal zone >...
CGACCGCCAAGGTGAGACGACGTCGTCACCCGGGTCGACATAGGTCAAGAAGAGCTGCTGGATGAGCCCGACCGAGCCACACCCTACGGCGACGTGATCATCGCCAACGCCGTGCCAATCGGCGATCGCGGAGCGCAGCTCGCTGGCGCGATGGTCGCTGTAGCGGTTCACCTCGACCGCCGCTGCGGCAATCGCGTCGACAACCTGGGGGATCGGCGCATAGGGGTTCTCGTTCGACGCCAACTTGATCGCGTCGGTAATGCCGTGCTCGGCCTCGGCCTGTGCCGCACCCTTCCCAGGTCGATAGGCGGGCAACTGGGACACGGCGGGGCGGACAGCAGCGGGAGACTCTGCGCTCATGACAGCAAGTATGACCCCTTCAGGCGAGCGCGCACCGCGTTGAGCTAGAACTCGCGTGCCAGACTCCGGCCCGTGGATCCGCTCACGATTGCCGCCCTGCTCGTCTTTGCTGGCGTTGTCGGCGTCTACGGCTCGGTGATCGGCGCTGGTGGTGGCTTCGTCCTGATCCCGGGCCTCGTCCTGCTGTTCGACCTGGAGGGAGTCGAGGCGGTGGGTACAGGGGCGGTTGCGCTGGCCGCCATCGGCATCGGCGGTGCCCGAACCTATGACCAACAGGGCCTGGTCGACCGGCGGGGAGCATGTTGGTTTGCGGCGGGCGCGATCCCCTCGGCCATCTTCTTCGCAGCTGTGGTCGCGGATCGCATCGATGGTGCCGTCTTCCTGGACCTTCTTGGCCTCCTGCTCTTGGCGCTCGCTGTGTTCGTCGTTGTGATGCCGACGACGTTCGAAGAGCAGGGCGAACCTGATCTGCGCTCCCTGCGTGCCTTACCCGCCGGCGGTGTCCTGGTCGGATTCCTCGGCGGAACGTTCGCCGTTGGGGGTGGGCTCATCACGCTGCCCTTCCTTGCCCGGCTTCGGCGCCTCGACCCGCACCGGGCGGCCGCGACCACAGCAGCCACGGCCATGCTCAGTTCGTTGGCGTCATCTTCTGGTCATGCCATCGTTGGAAACGTGCGGTGGTCCCATGCGGCCGTGCTCGTCGTCGGTGCCGCGATCGGTTCGACGTTTGGCGCCGGTCGCGCGGGCCGTCTTCGGCCGCGGACGGTGCTCGTTCTCGTCGCCTGCGGACTTGTCGCGACCGGAGTGCCACTCCTCCTGCGCTGACCGGCTCACGGTTGCGAGAAGCTCAGTTGTCGTCGACCCGCCGAGGAAGGCTGCTGTTCTCGATCGCGGCGAGGAAGGGGTACCGGAGTGGCTCGATGCGATCGAACGCGGCGTCGACCTCAACCCCCCGTCCTCCTTCTCGTGAGCGAAGCGCAGCGAGCACCGAGCGAGGATCGTCGGTGAGCAACTGCAGCTCGGCGAAGCGACCGGGCGCGAAGGCCGAGCCAAATCGAAGTGATGCTGCGACACCCGGACCGAGTGAGGCAACCCGCTCCTCGCGATCGATCACGAGGCGAAGCCCGACGTGGCCGACATGGACGAGGTCGTGCTCGTCGAGGCGCAAGTCGGCATCCGATGCGGTCGACAAAAGCGTCAGGGCGTCGCCGCTCCGGACGACCCGTGCGCCGGCGCCGTCCATGCGACCGGCCGCTTCGAGCTCATCGCGTCGTGTACTCATCGTCGCAATCGCAGCGGCTGGATCGACCGAAGTTGCATACCAGGTGAGGTAGACGCTCCGCCCGCGACCCCAGACCGTGTCTCCGTCGGCAGCAACGCGGGAGTCGTGGAGGTCGGGCGGCGCCACGTAGCGATGACCCGCCACGACATCCGGGAGGGCGAGGTTCGGCGCGAGGTGCTCAAGGTCGTACCAACGGTTCCAGCGTGCCCCGTTGTCGACATCGACGTCGAGCGCAGCCAGAATCAGACCGACGGCCCGTTCACCCATGGGCGGCCTGCTCAACCATGAACCGACATCGACGAGTTCGGGTTGATCTCCCGGTTGCGGCTGAAGAAGCCGATGTCGAGATCCACACCGGAGTAGCGACCTTCCACGACGAGAGGATCGCGATCGTGGTCGTGTCCGGCCTCGACCGCCTCGATGAGGTCACCCATCATCTGCGCTGCCGAACCAGCGTTCTTGTACTGGTTCCCGCTCGTACCGATCGCGACATAGAAGCCATCGAGATCGGTTCGATCATAGATCGGGATCCAGTCGTCGCTGACGTCGTACAGGTCGACGATCCCCTTCTTCTCGTGTGGCATTCCGAGGGCCGGCAGGCGACGGTTGGCCCGCAGCATCTGGACCTCCCACTGCTCTGCGTTGATGGTCTGGTCATAATCGTCGGGATCGACGTACTCGCGTTCGTCGCACACCGGATCGCCCGAGCCGATGAGGATGTGATTGCCGACCTCGGGCCGGAAATAGATGCCGAGGTCATCGTCTGCGGCGGTAACCCCGTCGGCTTCGAAGTCGACGCCCTGAGGCGCCGGGGCGTGGTGCACCTCGTGACGCAGTGCCCTGGTCTTGATGTTCATCGACTCGTAGACCCCGGCCATCTCGTTGATGATGTAGCTGTGGGGGCCGGCGACGTTGACGACGACCTGGGCTCGCGGGGACCGCCCGTCGGCGAGTGTGACCCCGGCGACTCGACCATCGGCGCGATCGACAGAGACAACCTTGGCACCGAACCAGAACTCGGCACCGTTCGCTTCCGCTCCGCGTTGGAGGTTGTGGCAGGAGAGTTGAGGATCGCTCACATAGCCAGCATCGGGAGCGAAATAGGCGCACTCGATCGCACCCTGCGCCTCCTTCCAGAACGCATCATCGTCGGGACGGGTCGGCGGGCCGAAGAGGCCCGGGTCGAGGTACGGGAGTCGTTCCGTGATCGTGTCGGCATCCCATGTCTCGTGCGGGATGTTCATCTCGTCCCACAGAGCCTTGACCCGAGCGGCGTGGGTGCCCTCACCGGGTGGCTGAAAGACGATTTGGCCGGTCATGTGGTACTCGATCAGCCCGAGTTCGTCTTCGGTACCGATGTGCGCTGGCCAGTCTTTCCAGTAATGCATACCCTCCCACGCGAGGTTGGTCCCCTCGACGCTCGAGTAGCTGAAGCGCACAATGGCGCACGAGTTGATCGTCGAACCGGCGCCGGCAGACGCCGCCTTGTCGACGGTGAGTGTCTTCCAGCCGCGGCCAGCGAGTTCGTGGGCGATCGCCGCGCCGATCACACCGGCTCCGATGATGATGGCGTCGTAGGTCTCGGGCTTCTCGCTCATGGCGCGAAAGGTACCGACCAACGGAAGAGGTGTCGATACTTGTCGGGACATTCCCGCAGGATGCGGGGTTGCGGATTCCAGGACCTGACGGTGTGTCAGGTATGGTGACGGCATGCCGGTGTCGCTTGAGGACTTCCCAAAGATCATCAGCGTCGACGACCATGTCGTCGAACCGCCACACGTCTGGCAGGACCGTCTGCCGGAGAAGTACAAGGACGCAGGGCCGCGCATCGTGCTTGCCCCCCAGGGCGAGATGACGCTGGTCGACGGGTCTTGGGTCGAGACGCCTGGCGACGGCGACAAGCTCGCGGCCTGGTGGCACTACGAAGATCACCGCTACCAGATCAAGGAAATGATCGCCTGCGCTGGCCGCGACCCGAAGACCGTCACGATGCAAGGTGTCACCTACGACGACATCCGGCCCGGGTGCTACGAACCCAAAGCGAGGCTGGAGGACATGGACGACAACCATGTCGAAGCCTCTATCTGCTTCCCGAATTACCCCCGCTTCTGCGGCCAGTTGTTCGCAGAGCGCAAGGACAAGGAGCTCTCGAAGCTCTGTGTGGAGGCGTACAACGACTGGATGGTCGACGAGTGGTGTGGTGATTCGGGAGGCCGCCTGATTCCGCTCTGCCTCGTGCCCCTCTGGGATGCGGAACTCGCTGCGGCCGAGATTCGCCGCAATGCCGCTCGGGGCGTCAACGCGGTTGCCTGGTCGGAGCTGCCGGCCTGGCTTGGATTGCCGTCGATCCACTCAGGCCATTGGGACCCCTTCTTCCAGGCCTGTGAAGAGACCGGCACCGTCATCACGATGCACATCGGCTCTGGCACACGCACCGTGCGTCCGGCCGACGACTGCCCCACAATCGTCACCGCCGCCATGATCTCGGCGAACTCGGCTGCCTCGATGATCGACTTCCTCTTCTCGGGGGTGCTGGTGCGCTACCCGAACCTGAAGCTGATGTACGCGGAGAGCCAGATCGGCTGGATTCCGTATTACCTCGAACGCGCGGACGACAACTACAAGACGCACATGTGGGCGCAGGGCGAGGAGCGTCTGCCCGAGCCGCCGTCGTACTACTACCACCGCCAGATCTACAGCTGCTTCTTCAAAGACTCGGCTGGCATGAAGCTGCTCGACGAGGTCGGCGTCGACAATGTGCTCTTTGAGACCGACTACCCCCATAGCGACGGGACCTTCCCACGCTCCAAAGAGGTCGCGCACGAACTGTTCGGCCACCTCGACCCCGAGGTCGTGCACAAGATCGCCCGCGGCAACGCCATCAAGCTGTTCAACCTCCCGTTCGACTGACATGTCGGCCACGTCGGCCGGATCCGGGGGCGCGACGCTTCTGGTCGTGCATCACTCCCCTGGCACAGCGCTGCCTGCAATGGTCGACGCAGCGGTAGCCGGTGCCCGCTCCGACGGGCTCGAGCCTCTCCGGGTGGCGGTTGTATCCGCACTGGAGGTGACCTCAGCTGACGTGTTGGGCGCGGCGGGCTACCTGCTCGCAACACCTGCAAACCTGGGCTACATGAGCGGCGCACTGAAGCACGCCTTCGACACGACGTACAACGACGCGCTCGAGAAAACGCAGGGCCGACCCTACGGCGTGCTCGTCCACGGAGAATCCGATACCGAGGGAGCGTTGCTCGGTATCCAGAAGATCGTCACCGGCCTCGCCTGGCGCGCCGTGGCCGAGCCGGTATCGGTGATCGGCTCCGTGGAGGAGCGGCTTGACGATTGTCGAGAACTCGGCGCCGTGGTCGCCGCCACGACACTCGGTTACTGATCGAGCGCGCGGGCGAGATCCGCCCAGAGATCCTCCGTGCCCTCACAGCCGACACTGAGGCGAACGAGGCCGGGCGGAACCGTGGCCGAGTATCGGCTTCGGCGCTCAATCAGGGACTCGACGCCGCCGAGGCTGGTTGCGTGACGAATCACCTGAAGCGACTGACAGATGCGATCGGCTGTCACAGCGTCCGCGACATCGAAGCTGACCATCGCACCGAAGCCCGGATACCGCACGACATCGACCGCAGCATGCTCGGCGAGGCGCTCGGCGATCGTGGCTGCGCTCGCCTCAGCGGTCGCAAGCCGCATGGTGAGGGTTCGTACCCCTCGCAGTGCAAGGAAGGTCTCAAGGGTGCCGGGAACCGACCCGGCGAGCGTTCGAGCGGACCGAAGAGTGTCGGCGTACTCCGAGTCTCGGGTCGTGACGATGCCGCCGAGAAGGTCGCTGTGGCCACCGATGAACTTCGTGCTCGACTGCATCACGGCGTCGGCACCGAGGTCGAGTGGTTGCTGCCGTAGGGCCGTTGCGAACGTGTTGTCGACGACGAACCTTGCGTGCTGCGGGTGAGCCGCTCCACCGATCGCCTCGAGATCACCCACGATCAGCATGGGATTCGTGGGGCTTTCCGCCCATACGAGATCGGCCGTAGCCCGGGCTTCCACCCATCGGGCCGTGTCGTCCATGGGCAGCGACGTAACGGCCCAGCGGCCGAGTTTTTCGCCCGTCGCGGCGACCTGGCTCACCCCGTGATAGCAGTCGTCGGGAATGACCACCGTGGCACCGACGCTCAGCTGATCGAAGACGGCCGATACGGCCGCCATTCCCGATGCGTACGCGACGCCGTGCGCCCGCTCGAGTCCGCCGACGACGAGCTCCAATGCCTCCCAGGCCTCGGTGGCTTCGCCACGGCTGTAGATCCGCTGGCCCCCGTGTTCGAATGTCGAGGTCGCGATGATCGGGTGGTTCAGCGCATCGCCCGGCCCCTCGGGGCGACCGGCAGCGATCAACCAGGTCGCCGGATCAAGGTCGTGGGGATCGAGGCTCATCGTGGGGAGGGTAGTGGGCAGACGCAGTCACCACCTGCGAGACTCACCGGCGTGGACGACGCCGTCGAGATCAACCGATCCAGCGGCCTGCGCCGCCTCGAGCGAGCCGTGCCGTTCCCGGTCGGACCGTCGACCTTCGAGGATGTCTGGAGCCGGCGCGCCGACAACTCGATTGCCGTCCTTGACGCTGACCGCGTATGGACCACGCGTGAGTTGCACAACGAGGTCGAACGCGTCGCTCGGGCACTGACGGCAGCGGGACACGGTGGTGGACGTCGGCTGGCCTGGATACTCGGGAACGACGTCGGCAGCCTGATCTCTCTACTCGCCACCGTCCGCGTCGGGGCAGTGTGGATCGGCCTGAGCAGTCGGGCAACGAAGGCCGAACGAGACGTGGTGCTCGCCGACGCGCATCCCGATGCAGTCCTCGAGGCACTTCCGGACGCTACCCCCGCCGTCGATCTGCCGGAGCCGCCGGCGCCGACTACGCCAGCCGCTATCGCCTACACCTCGGGCACCACTGGGCGCCCGAAAGGTGCCGTCCACACACAGCAACAGCTGCTGTATCCCGCCGCTGCGGCGATCGCCACGGAGGGCCTCGACGAAAACGCCCGTATCGGCACTCCCCTGCCACTGTCGACGCTCAACATTCTTCTGCTCGGTCCCCTTACTGCCCTTGCGTGCGGTGGCGTTGCCGTGATGATGAAGCGCACCAGCGGCTCCGAAGTCGCGGAGGACCTTGCGCGATATTCGGTGACGCGTGCGCTTCTCGTGCCCACCATCGTGCACGACCTCGTCTCGCAGGGCGTCTCGCCAGCGCAACTCCAGGCCGTTCAGCGCCTGATCGTCGGCGGTGCCGGCTACGACCACGGTCGAGCGACAGCCGCGCAGGACATTCTCGGGGTGCCCCTGGTGGCCAGCTATGGACTGTCGGAGGCACCCACCGGCGTTGCTCGGATGCGGGTTGGCGATGGTGGGGCCAGCCCGCTTCCCGGGGTCGATATCCGTGTCGAACACGACGGCGAGATCACGCTGTCGAGCGTCACCGAGGGTCCGTGGGCCGGATGCTGGCAGGGAACGCTGGGCTACTGGGGAGATCCAGCAGCAACCTCAGAACTCTGGCGCGGCGGCCGACTCCACACCGGTGATGCCGGCTCGCTCGGAGCGGACGGGCGTCTCCTCGTCCGCGGCCGTCTCAGCGAGATGATCAATCGGGGCGGTGCGAGCATTGCCCCTGCCGAAGTCGAGGCGGCGCTCCTCGCTCTCGATGGCGTCGCGGACGCTGCAGTCTTCGGCGTCCCTGACGAACGCCTCGGAGACATCGTGGCGGCAGCTGTGGTCGGCAATGCCGACGTCGAGGCCCTCGGCACCGCGCTTCGCTCGACGCTCAGCGGCTACAAGGTGCCGGAACACTGGATTCGTGTCGACACGCTCCCCCGCAACGCCAATGGAAAGGTCGACAAGGCGGCGCTGCGAGCAATGGTCGGAAACTAGAGCCCGCCGGTTTCGGTTTCGAGTCCGAACCCGAAACGGCCGAGCGGCTCGTACACCCGAGCGGCAACCATCGCATGTTGCGATGCCACATGGATGTCCCGGAAGACACGCTGGAGCGGCGAGCGGCGGTAGACCGCTTCTCCCCCGGCGGACGTGTAGCAGCGATCGACTGCGCCGAGCGCGCTCTCGGCTGCTGCGTTCGCGGCCAACCGGAGGGCAACCTTGCGTTCATCGGTGACCCGTCCGCTGGAAACGACCTCGTCCCACGAGCGGCCGACTTCATCGGCGACATAGGCACGGGCGCCGCGCACCGCAGCGACCGACCGAGCGAGGTCGGCCTGCACCGGGGCGCGATGAGCAAGGCCCTTACTCGATCCCTGCGGGATCTTCTCAGCGAGCAGCGTCAGTTCCTCGATCGCCCGCTCGGCGAGACCGACCATGGTCATGGCAACGCCAAGGGCAAGCGCGCCGAAGGTCGAGAATCGATAGAGCGGCTCGTCGACGACGAGTGACCGACGATCCATCGAGACCATCCGCTCGAGCGGCACCCGCGCATTTTCGACTCGGTAATCGGTCGAATGTGTGCCCTGAAGGCCACTGACATGCCAGGTATCGAGTTCCTCGACCTCCGTAAAGAAGGAAAAGCCGACCCGTCCGCCATCAGGGAGTGCAGCGGGCGAGCCATTGGTATCGACGATACGGACACCACCGCCCATCGTGGTCGCATGGCTGGAGCCGCTCCCCCATGCCCACTCACCGCTCACATGGGCCGCTCCATCACCCAGGGTTGCGACACCCATCGGGGCGGCGAACCCGCCCGCTACGGCATCGGTGCGGCCGAAGATCTCGTGTGCGACCTCACGATCGAGACGCGCCGCAAGGAGCCCGGTCGTGTTGGCGATCATCACACACCAGCCGGCAGCGCCATCCGCACGAGCGATCTCCGCGATTGCATCGAGACCGGCCTACAACGACGTGCCGCCGCCGCTGTAGTCCTCAGGCACCCACAGTTTGAACGAGCCAGCCTCGACGAGCGCGGCGACCGTGCTGGGCGCGAGACGGCCGGCGGCTTCCGTGGCGGTTGCGTCGTTCCGGATCGTGTCGAGCATGTCCATGTCGATGGTCGTTGGGGCCTTCGGTACTGCGCCGGGGCGGGAGGATAGGGTCCCATGCATGGGACAGATGATCGAATTGGACGACCATGCACGCGCGTATCTCGCGTTGCCCGACAGCGGTTCGGGACCCGGCGTCCTGGTGATCCAGGAGTGGTGGGGTCTGAATCCCCAGATGAAAGGCACGGCCGACCATCTCGCCGAGAACGGCTTTGTCGCCCTTGCCCCTGATCTCTACCGAGGAGAGCTTGCCGGCCATGACGAAATGGACAAGGCGGGTCACCTGATGAGCACGCTCCCGGCCGATCGGGCGGCCGCCGACATGAGCCTTGCGGTCGACGCCTTGCGTGATCACGGGTCCACGACCGGGAGCACGATCGGAGCGATCGGCTTTTGCATGGGAGGGATGCTGAGCCTGCTGGTCGCAGCGCTGCGAGGCGACGCTATCGGTGCAGCGGTGCCGTTCTACGGGTATCCGACCAGCGACGAACCCGACTGGACCGGCCTTCAGGCCACGGTTCGCGGGCACTTCTGTGAGCATGACGACTTCTTCCCGGCTGACGGTGCACGGGACCTCGAGGCTCGCCTTCAGGGCATGGGCAAGGATGTGCAGATCAGCTTCCATCCCGCAGGGCACGCCTTCATGAACGAGACCGACCCGTTCGGCGTTCACGACGCAGAACTCGCCGCCCAGCTCTGGCCGGAGGTCATCGAGTTTCTTCACGCCGAGCTCTCCTGAGGGTGTCTGATATGGATGACCTCTGCTGCGCGCCCATCCTCTCGGCCCCGATCAGCGAACGCGAGGCAGCCGAGGTGACAGTGGTGCTGAAGGCACTCGCAGACCCGATTCGGCTGCGCCTCGTCAGCGTCGTTGCGGCCAGGGGCGAGGCGTGCGCCTGCGACCTGCCGGCACTCGTCGGCAGAACGCAACCGACGGTCAGCCATCACCTGTCGCAGTTGGTGAAAGCAGGCATCCTCGAGCGCGAGCAGCGAGGCAAGTGGGCGTGGTTCGCAGTGAACGAGGCCAGGATCGCTCACGTCCGCGCTCTTCTCGGGTCAGATGACTCGCTCCATGACCACTCCGACACGTAGCCTGGCGCCATGACCGACACCCAGGAACCCGATCTCGGCGCGTTCGAGCCCGACCAAGAGGGCATCACGCTCGATCGCCCCAAAACGCAGGTCGACCTTGAGGCTGAGCGCCTCAACCGAAAACAGCGGCTCGCTGCGGGTCTACGGATCATGGGACGCCTCCGACTCGCCGAGGGAGTCGCCGGCCATGTCACGGTCCGTGATCCCGAGTATCCCGACCGCTTCTGGGTGAATCCGTTTGGCCTCAACTTCAAGCTGATGACCGTGTCCGATCTCATCTGTGTCGATCATGAGGGCACGGTCGTCGAGGGTGACAGGCCCGTCAACGCCGCCGCGTTCGCCATTCACTCCCAACTCCACGCTGCCCGGCCCGACGTCATCGCGGCAGCCCACTCGCACTCGATGTACGGCAAGACGTTTTCGACGCTGGGGAAGCCCCTGAAGATGATCAGCCAGGACTCCACAATGTTTTACAACGACGTTGCGTTGTGCGACGCAGGGTCCGGCGCCGTCGTGCTCGATACCGCAGTCGGCGCAGCGATGGCCGAGGCACTTGGTGCCCGCAAGGCACTCATCCACCAGAACCACGGGATCATCACCGCAGGTGGTTCCGTCGATGCCGCCGTGTGGTGGTTCGTGGCCCTCGAGCGCTGCTGCCAAAGCCAGTTGGTGGCCGAGGCAGCGGGGACTCCCATCGAGATTCCTGAGGATCTCTGCCAGAGCGGCTACGACGCTCAGGGCCACGATCTGGCCGGCTGGTTCCAGTTCCAGCCGTGGTGGGACGAACTCTGCCGCGACGAACCCGAGTTCCTGAACTAGACGCCCCGTTCAGAGGCCGCGGTCAGCTCCGGCCAGACGCGCCGGCGATCGGCGGGAACCGGGTGGTCGCCGCCGCCACGGTCCAATCCATGTGGTTGCGGACATACTCCTCGGAGGCATCGCGCCTCGGCTGATAGTCCCAGTCGACCCGCCGGCCGGCCGACATTCCGGCGTGCACGGCGCGGCGCATCCGCTGGGAAGCGAGGACGTCTGCACGAATCTGGGCACTGTCCCAGCGCTCGCGGACCTCGGAGGCGAAGGCAGCTTCGACTTCGGCGTAGGACGGATCCGCAGCAAGATTCTGCAGCTCGTCGGGGTCGGCGTCCATGTCGAACAGCATCGGAGGGTCAATGTCGCAGTGGACGTACTTCCACCGGCCACGCCGAATCATGAAGATCGGGTGCGCCGAGCCCTCTGCGCAGTATTCGCCGAGCGCCGTAGCACCAGGGTCGGGCTCAGCGCCTGCTGCTGCGGCGACCAGCGAGCGGCCGTCAAGGTCCATGCCCAACGTGGGCCAGTCGCCCGGTGCCGCCCAATCGAGCATGGTCGGGAGCATGTCGACCAACGAGCAGGGCTCCGGTGAGATCCCGTGCACGATGCCCGGTCCGGCCATCACGAGTGGTACCCGCATCGAATGCTCCAACGTCGACATCTTGTACCAGAGACCGCGTTCCCCGAGCATGTCGCCGTGATCGCCGGTGAAGACCACGATCGTGTCGTCGAGGAGCTCTGCCTCCTCGAGGGTCTGGACGATCTCGCCGATCTTGCTGTCGACGTAGGTGGTGTTCGCGTAGTAGGCCCGCCGCGCATTCGCGGTCTGCTCGTCGGTCACAGAGACGTCGGTGGCCTCAATAGCACTGCGCAGCCGCAGGGAATGCGGATCCTCCGCGACCGGAGACGTCGGGAGGTCAATCTCGACACCCTCGTAGCGGTCCCAGAACTCGGGTCGGGCGACATACGGGTCATGAGGGTGGATGAAGCTGACCGTCATCGCAAACGGCAGGTCTCGATACTTGGCGAAATCGAAGATCCGCCGCTTCGCGGTGAAGGCGACCTCCTCGTCGTATTCGAGCTGGAAGGTCGTCGCCGCTGAGCCGGCCTCCTTCACCGAATCCATGTTGTGGTACCACTTGTCGATCCGCTCATGAGGGTCGTCCCAGTTGGGGGTCCAGGCGTGATCGCTGGGGTAGACGTCGGTGGTGAGGCGTTCTTCGAACCCGTGAAGTTGGTCGGGTCCGACGAAGTGCATTTTGCCGGTGAGACACGTGCGGTAGCCGAGCTGGCGGAGATAGTGGGCGAATGTGGGAATGGAGGCCGGGAACTCCGCAGCGTTGTCATACGCACCGATCTTGGTGACGAGCTGGCCGGCCATGAACGCAAACCGTGCAGGGGCACAAAGCGGCGAGTTGCAGTACGCAGCGTCAAAGCGCATTCCCCTTGCAGCGAGCGCATCAAGGTTCGGGGTTTGCACGATCGGGTGGCCGTAGGTGCTGGTGAACTGCGGCGCGAGCTGGTCGGCCATGATCACCACGATGTTCGGTCGCTTCGTCACGGCCAGGACGCTACCGCCACGCTGAACGCTCGTTCAATGACCGTTTCGAGCGGACCTCAGAGCCCGAGCTGCTCCAGGATGTGTTCGACGCACTCGTCGATCGGCCGGCTCGTGTCGACCTGGATCTCCGGTGTCGCTGGCGCCTCGTACGGCGCCGAGATTCCGCTGAATTCCGGGATATCGCCGGCTCGAGCCTTCGCATAGAGACCCTTGACATCTCGGGCCTCACACACCTCGATCGGTGTGTCGACGAACACCTCGACGAACTGCCCCGGGCCGTGCATCGCCCGAACCTGGTCCCGGTCGGTTTGGTACGGCGAGATGAATGCCGTGAGCACGACCAGCCCTGCGTCCTGAAAGAGGCGGCAGACCTCCCCGATACGCCGGATGTTCTCGGTGCGGTCTTGCGGCGAGAAACCGAGATCACGGTTGAGGCCGAATCGAACGTTGTCTCCATCGAGCACGTAGCACGCGACACCCTTGTCGATGAGCGCCCGCTCGACCGCGAAGGCGAGTGTGGACTTGCCCGATCCCGACAGACCGGTGAACCAGACGGTTCGGGAGCTGTGGCCGTAGAGGGCAGCTCGATCGTCACCGCTCACGTGTCCGTCAGCACGGACGATGTTGCGGCTTACCGGGTCGTCAGCCACGGAGGTGGCCGCGGTCGCCGAGCATCTCGACGATGGCAGCGACGCTTTCTTCGATGCTCAGAACCGATGCGTCAAGGCGGAGGTCGAATGTCTCGGCGTCGTCGTAGGGTGCCGAGACGCCGGGAAAGTCCGCGATCTCGCCGGCATCGGCGCGCTCATAGAGTCCACTGGTGTCACGCTCACGGCACACCTCGATCGGTGTGTCGACGAACACCTCGAGGGAGCGCTCGTCACCAACAAGTTCTTTGAAACGCGAACGAACGGTGGCGTCGGGCGAAACGAACGCGGCAATCACGGTGATGCCCTGGTTGTTAAGCAAGCGGGCGATCTCGGCGGCGCGCCGGAGATTCTCGGAACGATCCGCCGCCGTGAAGCCGAGGTCGCGGCTGATGCCGAGCCGGATGTTCTCCCCGTCGAGTCGAACGGCGACCTTCCCGCGATCGAACAGTTGCCGTTCGAGGGCCGTGGCGATGGTCGACTTGCCGGCGGCAGTAAGCCCCGTGAGGAGCACCGTGGCCGGTTGCTGACCGAATCGCACGGCACGCTCGGCCGCCGAAACCATCGAAACCTGCCGCTGCAAGGAATCCTCCGGCGCCCGATCCCACGAAGACCCGGCACCCGTGATCATCCCGGCGCCGACCGTTGCGTTGGTGAGCCGATCGACGAGGATGAAGGCGCCGGTCTGGCGGTTCTCCGCATAGCGATCGAAGAGCAACTCGCGATCGGTGCTCACCTGTACCCAGGCGATGTCGTTGAGCGCAAGTTCGTCAGCGGACTGCTGCTCGAGCGTGTTGATGTCGACGCGATGATGAATCGTCGTGACTGTGGCGTTCGACAGACCGTTCGCATGCTGCAGGAGGTACTGACGACCGGGGCTCATGGCCTCGTCGGTCATCCAGACGACCATGGCGTCGACATCGTGAGCGCGAAGCGGCTCGTGTCCTTCGGACACGAGGATGTCGCCGCGGCTGACATCGATCTCATCGGTGAGCGTGAGGGTGATGGCGCGGCCGGGACCGGCCATCGGAAGATCGCCATCCATCGTGACAATGCGGTCGACGGTCGATGACACGCCCGATGGCAGGCTGATCACCTTGTCGCCGGGCCGGACGACGCCCGAAGCGATGGTGCCGGCGAAGCCCCGAAAGTCGAGATCAGGCCGGGTGACCATCTGAACAGGCAGGCGGAACGTCTCGAGGTCGATCCCGGCCTCGACATCGACGGTCTCAAGATGCGCCATCATCGTCGGCCCGTCGAACCACGCCAGGTTGTCACCCTTTTCGACGACGTTGTCGCCGAGCAGAGCCGACATGGGCAAGAACACCGGGTCGATCAGGTCGAGCGGTTTCGCGAACTCGAGGTACTGCTCGCGAATTTCGTCGAAGCGCTCCTGGCTCCAATCGACGAGATCCATCTTGTTGATCGCAACGGCGACGTTGCGAATACCGAGCAGGTTGGCGATGTAGCTATGCCGTTTGGTCTGGGTGATGACCCCATGGCGCGCGTCGATCAGGATGATCGCAAGCTGACAGGTCGACGCGCCCGTGACCATGTTGCGTGTGTACTGCTCGTGGCCTGGGGTGTCGGCAATGATGAACTTGCGTTTCGCCGTGGAGAAGTAGCGATAGGCGACGTCGATCGTGATGCCCTGCTCCCGTTCGGCCTTGAGGCCGTCCGTAAGGAGGGCAAGGTCGACCTGGTCGCCAGCGCTGCCCTGGGTAGTGGAGTCGGCCTCGAGACTGGCGAGTTGATCTTCATAGATCATGTGCGAGTCGTGCAGAAGGCGGCCGATCAGGGTTGATTTGCCGTCGTCGACCGATCCGCAGGTGAGAAACCGAAGGAGGTCCTTGCGCTCGTGCTCGGCGAGATAGGCCTCGATGTCGGTGGCGATGAGATCCGACTGATGGCTCATGCCGCACCACCGTCGGTGCGTGCCTGCGTGACGAGGGGATGCATCAGAAGTAGCCCTCCCGCTTCTTCTCCTCCATCGAGCCGGACTGGTCGTAATCGATCACGCGGCCCTCCCGTTCGGAACGCGTGGCGAGCAGCATCTCCTGGATGATCTCCGGGAGTGTCGTCGCGGTGGACTCGACACCGCCCGACAGCGGATAGCAACCCAACGTTCGGAAGCGCACCCACTTCTCCTCGGCCTCTTCGCCAGGTTCGAACTGAAAGCGGTCGTCGTCGACCATGATCGTCACGCCGTCTCGCGTCACGACCGGGCGGGGCGCCGAGAAGTACAGCGGGACGATGTCGATGTTCTCCAGGTGGATGTACTGCCAGATGTCGAGCTCGGTCCAGTTCGAGATGGGGAAGACACGGATGCTCTCGCCCTTGTTGACCCGGCCGTTGTAGAGGCTCCAGAGCTCGGGGCGCTGGTTCTTTGGGTCCCAGCGGTGGAATTTGTCGCGGAAGCTGAAGACCCGCTCCTTTGCTCTTGACTTCTCCTCGTCGCGTCGAGCGCCGCCGAATGCGGCGTCGTAGCCCCCGGCGTCGAGCGCCTGCTTGAGCGCCTGGGTCTTCATGATGTCGGTGTAGTTCTTGGAGCCGTGGTCGAAGGGGTTGATGCCCTTCTCGATCCCCTCCTGGTTGGTCCACGAGATGAGTTCGAGTCCCAGTTCCTGCACGATCCGGTCCCGGAAGTCGATCATCTCCCGGAACTTCCACGTTGTGTTGACGTGGACGAGTGGGAACGGGAGCGGCCCGGGGAAGAACGCCTTGCGAGCGAGATGCAACAGGACGGAGGAGTCCTTACCGATCGAGTAGAGCATCACCGGGCGCTCGAACTGGGCCACCACCTCGCGCATGATGTGGATGGCCTCGGCTTCCAGTTGCTTGAGATGTGTGAGCCGGAGTTCGTCGGGGAGTGTCGATACGGTCATAACGGTTTGCGGCATGTTAGCCGTCGACCTCTGTCACGCCCGCACTTCGTCAGGCCGGGTGAGGGGCAGTGCTTGACGAGCGACTGAACAAACGTCCAGGATCGGTGCATGTTGGTGCTGTGGGCCACTCCCCGATCGACCTCGACCGCCTTCGAGTGGATGATGCGGCAGCGGGGTGATTTCACCTGCTTTCACGAACCCTTCAACGAGGCCTACTACTACGGCAGTGACCGGCGCAGCCGGCGCGACGCCGGCGTGGCCGATACGGAAGGACTCTCCTTCTCGGCCGTGTGGTCCTCGCTGGCTGAGGCCGAAGCCAAGAACCCCGTCTTCGTGAAGGAGTTCGCCTACTCGGTGGAGCATGATCTGAGCGACGAGCGCCTCGCTGGGATCACGAGCACGTTCCTGCTCCGCGACCCTCGACGGGTGATCCAAGGGCTTGCCAAGTACTGGCCGGATTGCACCCGCGACGAGGTGGGATTCATCGCGCTCCACCGGCTCTTCCACCGAGTCGCCGATCGTGATGGCGTGGCGCCTCCGGTCCTGTTGTCGGCTGACCTGCTCGACCGCCCGGCGCAGGCCACACGCGCCTTCTGTGACGCCGTGGAAATCGAGTTCAAACCGGAAGCGCTCGAATGGGACGCCGGTGATCGCCGTGAGGTGAGCTGGTACGGCGAGGGCACCGGCCCGTGGCACGACACCTTGCGCGAGAGCACCGGCATCCAGAAACCGACGACGATCTACCCGCCACTGGAGGAGACACCCCGCCTCGTCGAACTGTATGCGGAGGCGCTGCCGCTGTACGAGGACCTGCTGGCCCACGCCCTCCCGGTTGAAGGTCCAACCTGATCAGGCCGGGCACACGGGTACCGGAGCCGCCCGGCAACTTAGGCGCGAGCGCCGAGAATGGCCTTGCTCTCGAGGAACTCTTCGAAGCCGAGCTCCCCCCACTCGCGCCCGTTGCCCGACTGCTTGTAGCCGCCGAACGGGGCGTTGAAGTCGGGACCAGCTCCGTTGACGTGCATCATCCCGGTGCGGATGCGCTTGGCGACGGCGACTGCCTCGTCGTGGTCGCCGGAGATGTACCCAGCCAGGCCGTACTCGGTGTCGTTCGCAATCTCGATCGCCTGCTCGACGGAGTCGTAGCCGATGATCGAGACGACCGGACCGAAGATCTCCTCTTGAGCGATGGTCATGTCGTTGGTGACATCGGCGAACACGGTCGGCTTCACGAAATAGCCCTCGTCGAGTCCGTCGGGGCGTCCGGTGCCGCCAGCGGCGAGGGTTGCACCCTCGTCGATACCCGTCTGGATCAGACCTTGCACCTTGTTCCACTGGGCCTCCGAGACGACCGGGCCCATCACGACACCATCGGAGGTCGGATCACCGACCGTGATCGCGTCGGCCGCGGCAGCGGCCGCAGCGGCAGCTTCGTCCATCTTCTCGGCCGGGACGAGAATACGAGTACCAGCGTTGCAGCTCTGCCCGGTGTTCATGCACATACCGAAGAAGTCACGACCGACGGTCTCGCCCACATCAGCGGACGGCAGGACGATGTTGGCCGACTTACCGCCAAGTTCCTGGGCAACACGCTTGACGGTGGGAGCAGCGTTCTTGGCGACCTCCACGCCGGCGCGAGTCGAGCCGGTGAAGCTCATCATGTCGACGTCGGGGTGCGAAGAAAGGTGGGCACCGACGGTAGGACCGTCGCCGTTGACGAGGTTGAACACGCCGGCGGGCACGCCCGCATCGTGGAGTACCTCGGCGAAGAGAAGTGCGTTGAGGGGTGCGATCTCCGAGGGCTTGAGCACCATGGTGCATCCGGTTGCGATCGCCGGGGCGACCTTGCAAGCGATCTGGTTGAGCGGCCAGTTCCAGGGCGTAATCATTCCCACAACGCCAGCCGGTTCCTTGACGAGCAGGAAGTTCTCGTGCTGCTCCTCGAACTCGTAGTTGCGCAGGATCTGAGCAGCGGTGGCGAAATGCATCAGACCGGTCGGCGCCTGGGCAGCCTTGGCGAGGCCGCCGGGTGCACCCATCTCCGCCGAGATCGTGTTGGCGAACTCCTCGGAACGGGCACCGATCAGTTCGGTGATCTTGTCGAGGAGGGCGATCCGCTCCTCGACCGAGGTCTGCGAGAACGTCTCGAAGGCGACCTTCGCCGCGGCGACGGCGGCATCGACGTCGGCCGCACCGCCCATGGCGATCGATGCGATCGGCTTTTCGGTCGCCGGGTTGATGACCTCGAGCGTGTCGGTGGTGCTGGGCTCGACCCATGCACCGTTGATGTAGAACTTCCGTGCGTTGTCCATGGGACTCCTCCAGGTGGATCCTTCGCGAACTGACCCGAGGGTAGCTGGAGACCAATCGCAGTGAGCAAGCCTGGCGGTGCTGGTCCCCTTGCATCACGAGGACGGTCACGTCGACGCGGCGGTAGCGTTCTCCGGCGTGAAGCTGGCCATCCTCTCGAGAGCTCCGCGCTCGTATAGCACGCAGCGACTTGTCGCGGCTGCGTCCGAGCGAGGCCACGAGGCTCGAGTCCTCGACACGCTCCGTTTCGCCATCGATCTCTCCGGCGATGTCCCGGATCTGCAGTATCGAGGCCGTCAGCTCGACGATTTCGACGCCCTCCTCCCTCGTATCGGTGCATCGATCACGTTCTTCGGACTCGCCGTCGTTCGTCAGTTCGAGCAGATGGACGTGTACACGCCGACTCCCTCCAATGGCATTGCGAACTCGCGGGACAAGCTCCGTTCGATTCAGATCCTCTCCCGACACGACATCGCCATCCCGGCCACAACGTTCGTCCGCGACCGTGCCGACGTGCTGCCTGCGATCGACCGCGTCGGTGGTGCACCCGTCGTGATCAAGCTGCTTGAGGGGACGCAGGGAATCGGGGTGATTCTCGCCCCGGATACCAAGATCGCCGAGGCAGTCATCGAAACGCTGCAGTCCACTCGCCAGAACGTTCTCATTCAACGGTTCGTTGCCGAAAGCCGCGGACGCGATGTTCGGGCGCTGGTGGTCGGCGATCGCGTGGTGGCGGCGATGCGTCGGCAGGCCAGCGGCGACGAGTTCCGGTCCAATGTCCACCGTGGCGGCAGCGTCGAAGCCATCGATCTTGATCCTGTGTATGCCGACACTGCCGTACGCGCCGCTCAGATCATGGGTCTCCGGGTAGCGGGGGTCGACATGCTCGAGGGCGCAGAGGGCCCGGTCGTCATGGAGGTGAATTCCTCGCCGGGTTTCGAGGGGATCGAGCGTGCTACCGAGCTCGATATTGCGGGCGCGATCATCGATTACGTCGCCGCCCAGGTGGCATTCCCCGAGATCGACGTCCGGCAACGTCTCTCGGTCTCGGCTGGCTACGGCGTCGTCGAACTCAGCATCAACGAGGGTGCGGCGCTCGTTGCGGCGGGTACCACGATCGGGGAACTCCGCGAACAGGACATCTCGGTGCTCACGCTCAACCGCGGCACGACCGTGATTCCTAATCCGAGAAGTGATCGCATCATCGAGGTCGATGACCGTCTCCTCTGCTTCGGAAACCTTGAGGCGATGCGGGGCCTCGTTCCGGAACGTCGACGGAGCCGACTCCGCGTGCAACCCCTCCCCGATGAACCGCTGCTCGAGGACAAGCGGTAGTGCCGAAGCGTCCCCCGTTTCGGATCGGTGACGCTGAAGCGGTCGCTGGAAAGCGCACGCAGACCGAGATCCCGATCGGTCGCCTGATGTCGGGCACGCCGCTCGCGCTCCCGGTCATCGTGGTCCACGGCAAGTCGGATGGTCCGACCATGTGGATCAACGCCGCCACGCACGGTGACGAGATCTGCGGGGTCGAGATCATTCGACGGGTGCTCGACACTGTCGATCCGAAATCGGTGTCAGGCACGATCATCGCGGCCCCGATCGTGAACGTGCACGGATTCAACACCGGAGATCGCTATCTGCCGGACCGGCGGGATCTCAATCGTTCGTTCCCTGGCTCCGCGCGTGGGTCGCTGGCGAGTCGGATCGCCCACCTCTTTATGACCGAAATCGTGAGCCGTTGTGAGCTGGGCATCGATCTCCACACGGGCTCCGATCACCGATCGAATCATCCACAGCTCCGAGGTGATCTCGATGATG
>Ga0255772_10002051_pt1 | contig 19792 bp, 21 predicted proteins | sample 071ome_34_FD_179970 | JGI IMG/M metagenome (GOLD analysis project Ga0255772, IMG submission 179970) | Coastal salt marsh microbial communities from the Groves Creek Marsh, Skidaway Island, Georgia - 071411BT metaG (version 2) | ecosystem: Environmental > Aquatic > Marine > Intertidal zone >...
CTCAAGGCAACACAGATGATAACGGCTATGGTGACTTCTACTATGCACCACCATCAGGTTATCTAGCGTTATGTACGGCTAACCTACCTGACCCTGTTGAATCCATTGACCCTGCACAAGACGGTAGCCCACAAGACCACTTTAATACTTCACTGTGGACAGGTAATGGTACAAGCCAGAGCATCACTGGTGTAGGTTTTCAGCCAGATTTTACTTGGATTAAACAAAGAAGTACGGCTAGAAGTCATGTGCTTACAGATGCAATTAGAAGTACAAACAAACAGTTATATTCAAACTCTACATCAGTAGAAAACACAGATTCTCAACACTTAACGGCATTTAATTCTGATGGTTTCTCGGTTGGTGGAAATAATGGAGTTAACGATTCAGGTGGAACTTATGTTGGTTGGTCATGGAAAGCTAACGGCTCAGGCGTAAGCAACACCGATGGCTCTATCACCTCAACCGTCAGTGCTAATACCGATGCAGGTTTTAGTATTGTGAGTTATACGATAGATTCACAAACAACACCGTCTATTGGGCATGGACTTAATAGTGCGCCTGAACTTATTTTAGTCAAAGGCAGAAATCAAGCGTATAATTGGGACGTATACCATAAAGACATGGTTACATCTCCTGAATCTTATAGATTAATTTTAAATTCAACTAACGCAGTCGCATCTTCACCCGCTTGGGGTTATACAGCACCAACTTCATCAGTATTTTATACAACAGGTGGTGGTAGTTGGTATTCGTCTGGTGACACTATGATCGCCTACTGCTTCCACTCTGTTGACGGCTTCAGTAAGTTCGGTAGCTACACAGGCAATGGTTCTTCTGATGGTACGTTTGTGTACACAGGATTTTCTCCGTCATGGGTACTATTTAAACGCTCTGATTTAGCAGGTGAATGGTTTATCTACGACAGTACAAGAGATACCGTTCAGCCAATAGATAGTTGGTTGTGGGCGCATTCATCAAATGCAGAAACTACATCATCAAGCTATAAAGTAGATTTCTTGTCCAATGGATTTAAAATGCGTTATTCATCAACTATCAATTCATCTGGATACACATACATCTACATGGCATTTGCCGAAAACCCATTCAAATACGCTAACGCAAGGTAATTAATTATGTGGAAATACGGAGAAACAGTTATCCGAGTTGGTCGTAGTTGGACTAACAACGATGGCATTACACACCCAAGAAACTGGGCTAACTGGTCTGACGCTGACAAAGCAGCAGCAGGTTTGGTTTGGGAAGATGACCCTGCACCATTCGATTCACGCTTCTACTGGTCAGCAGATGTGCCTAAGTCACTTACCGACATCAACGAAGTCGATGAAGATGGCAATCCATTGCTAGACGCAGATGGTGAGCAGGTGGTCACTAAGGGTCTTAAGACTAACGCTATCGAACTGGTCAAGACTCAGGCAGGTGGTTTGTTAGCACCGACTGACTGGATGGTGATTAAAGCAGCGGAAGTAGCAGACTACACCGTACCTACTGACGTGACTACCTACCGTGCAGCAGTACGTGCAGCCTCCAATACTATCGAGGCGGCTATCGATGCAGTGACAGACTTAGATGGCTTTAAGGCTCTCTATGACGCTCCTGTAGATGCTGATGGCAATCCTACTGGCAACGCTCCTATTAACGATTTTCCGGAGAATAACCTATGAGTAGATCACGTTCAAGAAGGTTTGCTGATTTTATTGCAACCTTAGCAACAACCTCTACAGGCGTAGACGTATCAGGTCAGGTAGTTGCTGAATCATATACTGAAACTGTATATAACACAGGCGCAGCTCTTGATCCTGCTAATGGTGGTATTCAATACAAGATACTATCTGCAAACACTACGTTTACCGACTCACTAGCTGACGGTGAATCAATGACACTTCGTTTAGAAGGTGGTGCAACTTATACCGTTACCTATCCAACAATGACTTGGATTAGTGCAAGCGGTAATGTAGTACCAACACTTAATGGCACTAAAGATACACTAGTATTCTGGAAAGAAAACAGTACGCTTTATGGAGCGTATGTTGGACACGGAGCATAAGGTTTAAGTATGCCAAAACTTAGTAAATCTTTAACTGCTTCAGTAGCAGGACAAGCAGGTGGATTAGCCACTGACTTTGTTTACAGACTGACTAACGCCGGTACATCTCATGCTTATGGCTACGCTTGCGCCCCAGACAGCGAAGGCAACATTATTCTTTCTTACATTGATTCATCAAATAACAATCGAATTTCTGTTGCAAAAGTAGACCGTGAAGGTAATGAATCATGGAAAAAATCCATATCTGTTGGACTTACAAACACTAATCAGGTTTACGCAATCGCCTTTGACTCTAATGACGATGTGTATATAACAACTGATTCCGGCAACATTTACATTCATAAATTTGCCGGTAGTGATGGAACTTACCAATGGAGTCGAAGGTTTGGTAATACAACTAGTGATAAAACAAACGGGTTAATTATCGATTCTAACGACAATCTATTTCTTCAGTCAACCAACTATAACTATGGCTCAGGCGGTGTAAACAGCTCAATAACAAAGATGGGAACAGATGGTTCTCATGTTTGGACAAGACATTTTGATCTTGGGTCAAACAATATGTACGCCTATCCCTTTTGCTTAGATTCATCTGGCAATGTGTTTATGGGTTTTTATGGAAGTCACGTTACTGAAAAAAATGGTATTGTAAAATTTTCCGGATCAGACGGCTCTGTGCTACAGAAAAAATATTTTTCGTTTGACACTAATACTCATACAGTAGCCGGAGCCACAGTTTATCCATTTGGAGTAGTAGCGGATAGCAGTGACAACATTTGGATTACTTACGATTACACATCAAATGGTAAATATGGTGCAGGTTTTGGTCTGATGCAATTAGACAATGACTGTGACTTTATTAAAGCGTACGAATATCAAGACGACTCAAACAATACTAATCAGGGAGCATTTCCTGATATGTTTTCAATAAACGGGTTGAGAATTCTTAGCACTGGCGAGCTAGTAACTCATGCTGAGTTTGCAACATTTATGGGTGGCAGACAAAGTGACACTTATTTTGTAATAAACCCATCTAACGGAGATATTGCAAGAACAAGAACAGCACAACACGAAACTTATGTAGCTTATGCTCCGAATCAGTTTTACTTAGACGAAGAAGATAATGTCTACACTGCTTGTTCTTGTCACTGGCAACCAACCGGAACACTACAAACAACCAGATACTATAAAGGTGACTTTACTGTAATGTCACTAAAAGATAATGTGCCAATATGTTCTCATATTGAAGGAAGTTTGTTGACACTTTTAAGTAGCCCATCTGACGCTACAACACTACTTAATAAATACACTGCTACTCATAGTTCAAATGACAGCACTGTTATAGGAAGCACTTATGATACAAATTATGGCTATTATTCTTATACCTATTCAGAAAGTGCTTCAACAATGTCACTTGGGTTTTATAACACTAAAACTGAGTATAACGGCAGCATAGAAATTGTTGGTGGAACTGTTGGGGCTTTTTCAGGCGGCAGTGGAACAATTACTTATCAGTTACCATTAATGCAACAAAATGATGTTGTCCTATCATTTCAAGTTACATCGAATAACAACTCTACCCCAACTGGATATACAAGTATCGATTCTGCTTATGGTAACGGAACTGGCTCTTACGATGCTTATCTTGACGTTGGTTATAAAGTTATGGGTGCAACTCCAGACACCTCAATAATTTTTAATAGAACTAATGGCAATACATCTGCAAGTACCACTTTTGGATATTTAGTTTTAAGAGGGGTTGATACATCAAATCCGATAGACGTAACACCAACTAAAGTTGAGCAAAATCCTAACTGGATTACTCCGGCATCGATAACACCAGTAACAGATGGTGCATTAGTAATAGCAGCAGTTGGACAGGGTAGTAACTATCCTCAATATCAATATATAAGTCAAAACAACGCAAGCACAGAAAACTTTTTCTATTGTGCTGATGCTACTGCAAGTGACACTCTTGATACTGCACTGGGTTGGACTGTAAAGGAATGGAAAACAGGTGACGGACAAGTGGACTTTTCACAAAGGAAGCATGGATTCACAAGTAGTAGTATTTATGGTGGGGCAGCAATTTCATTCGCCATTAGACCGGCATAGGATATTTATTATGTACGTTAAAATAGAAAACAATTCAGTGGCTCAGTTTCCATACAATCCAAGAAACTTAGCTAAAGAAAACGCTAATACTAGTTTCCCTGCACAACCAAGTGATGAGTTACTAGCAAGCTATGGCATATATCCTGTTGTTACAGAGAGTGCGCCAAGTCACGACTCAATGACACAAACTGTTATTAAAAGTTCAACACCAACATTAGTAGGTGATGCTTGGACAATTACATATTCAGTTGTTGCTCTAACAGAGGAGCAGATTGCAGCTAATCTACAGATTGCTTCTGACAATATTCGTGAGAAGCGAAATGCTAAACTAGCTGAAACAGATTGGTGGGCAGTATCGGATAGAACAATGTCAGCCGAAGAAACAGATTATCGTCAGGCACTGCGAGATATACCAGAGCAAGAAGGCTTTCCATATAACGTAACATTCCCTGATAAACCGGAGTAATACATGGATCTGGAAACAGCAGAACGCCTAGCTAAGTTAGAGACTCAGGTAGACAAGCTCATTTCAATGGTCGAAGAAAACCACAAAGACCTACACGAAGTCAAAGATCAACTGACTAAGTGGAAAGGTATTGCAGGTGGTATCGCTATTGCAATCTCATGTCTATGGGCAGCAGGGATTGCTATCGTTGAGTGGATGAAACGATGAGCATGGCAGAACTGGTACTGATCTATGCTCTCAATAACGCAGTGTGGAAGATGACTGAAGAAGGTGTGCCACAGATATGCCTGAGCGTCCCTACAGAGTCTTCTGACGGCAAACCAGAGACTTTTCAAGGGTGTACCGCAGTACCCGATGAAATTTTACATAGATGGTTATCCGAAACTACAATAAAGGTATGATTCATGTTGGACCCGGTCAGTATAATTGGGATCGCAACTACAGCGTTCAAGGGGTTGAAGAGTGCCGTAGAAGCGGGGAGAGAGATCCAAGACGTGATGGGTCAACTCAGTCAGTGGGCGGGGGCGATAGCCGATCTGGACAAACTGGACGAGTTAAACAAAAAGAAAAAGAACAGCCTGTTCACTTCACTAATACCCAAGAATGGCAAAAGTGTAGAGCAAGAAGCGATGCAGCTTTACACAGCCAGAGTGTCAGCAAGAGAGCAGCGATCAGAGCTTATGCAGATGTTGGGTGCTCTTCAGGGAGAACGTGGACAGCGTGAGTTTATGCAGCTTGAAGCTGATATACGTAAAAAGCGCAAGGACACTGCCCACCGCGAACTCGAGCGAATCCAGAAACTGAAAGACTTGGGCATGGCGCTCGCAGTCACTATTCTAGCTCTCGTAACGCTCGGCTTGGGTCTACTTATGTTACTTAAAATAAACGGGGACATTTAATATGTTTGGTCTACCTCTCGAAGCTGTGACAATGCTCGGTAGCACCGTACTCGGCGGTGTGATGAAAGCGTGGGGTCAAGCCCAACAGGACAAAGCCGATCAATTTAAGATGATGATGCAGCGTAATGAGCAGATTGAAACTGGCGTGCAAAACGCGAGAAATATGCAAAATCCTAATGCGGCTTGGATTCGTCGTTTTATTGTTATCGCTGCAATGCTTGGGGGTCTGGGTATTGTATTCCTTGCACCTATCCTTGATCACGCCACGTATGTACCAATAGAAGTGACTGAGGGTTTTAAGTTTTTATTCCTCGACTTCACAACTACGGTGACTGAGTACAAAGAATTGTACGGGTTCGTTACCCCGGAGTGGCTCCCATTCGCGATCACTAATATAGTGGGCTTCTACTTCGGTAGTGCAGCGATGCAGAGGAAATAACGTGAAGCCTTTACTTTTATTGATTTTAGCTGTATTATTAGGAGGATGCTCCCTTTTTCAAGAACCGAAGGGATGCCCACCAGATAGCACAGTTATCTGTATAGAAATACAAGGTCACACGCACGCCCACCAAGAGCCGGAGCAACTCCGGACACATTACAAGGCATAGACCGATGAAAGACCCCGTCCTAATTAAATGGGTAGATATAGTATCTTGGTCAGGATGGAATGAGGAACTCATCGCGAAAGACGAAGACCAACCTGCACCATTCACGAGTGTGGGTTTTATAATCAAACAAACAGATGACAAACTTACAGTATCTGATTCGTATCCAGATATCGGTGCTGTAACGACATACCCAATGGGATGCGTCAAAGAGATCATCCCCCTCAAGGTACGGAAATAATAACTATGTATTTATATAGAGAGAAAAAGCCGCGTATTCGTATGGCAGAAGGGGGTACCCCGGACTTATCGACTACTGAAGGTTTGACTGAAGCTATTGTTGATCAGTACGGTGGCACGTTACCTACAGGGACAACGGTTGCTCCTCCTGCTACTCTTGCGGATGCGGATGCTGCGGATCCCTCCACAAAGATGACGTATACTCCCATCGGCACTGCGCCTACGGTGGCAACCACCACTGCTGAAGCTGCTCCCACTGTTGTTGCCCCTACTCAACCTGCTGCGGGCACCTATGATTATGCGGCTACAACTACCGCCGGTAAGGAGCCTACCGCTACTGCGGCGGAATTAACTGCGGAAGAAATTTCACCAGAAATTAAAATTGGCGATATTCAGGGTACACTATCTGATGACGCGATGGCTGAAGCGGCGCAGACTACCGTACAGCAAGAACAACTCGTGAGTTACCAACTTGGTGAACTCATGGACTCTATACAAACCGGTAAGCCACTTCCTGCATGGGCAGCAGGTGCTAACCGCGCAGTCACTCAAATTATGCAACAACGTGGCTTGGGTGCTTCTTCTATGGCAGCGGCGGCTCAAGCTCAAGCTCTCGTGGAAGCCGGTGTTCCTATCGCTGCTGCGGATGCTGCGGAATACTCTAAGATCAATTTAGCTAACCTAAACAACCGTCAACAAGCGGTGCTCCAGAATGCGGCTACTGTAGCCCAGATGGATTTAGCTAACTTAGATGCTCGTATGAAAGCGGCGGTAGCTAACGCACAGAGTTTCTTAGCGATTGATATGGCTAACTTGAATAACGAGCAAGCAACTAACGTGCTCGACTATCAGGGGAAGTTACAGGCTTTGTTTACAGACGCGGCGGCAGACAATGCGGCTAAACAGTTTAATGCAAAGTCACAACAGCAGGTCGATGAATTTTTTGCTGAATTGGGTGTTCAGGTAGACAACGCTAATTCTAACCGTGTTGCTGCAATGGAACAGTTCAATGTAGACCAAACAAACGCGATTTCACAGTTTAACGCGTCACTATCGGATGCTCGCGAAAGATTCAATGCTCAGATGCAAACGCAGATTGACCAGTCTAACGCATCGTGGAGACGGGAGATTGCAACTCAAGATACTGCGATTGTAAATGAAGCACAACGTCAAAACGCCCTTAACGCTTTGCAAATTTCCCAGTCTGCATTGTCTGCGTTGTGGCAGCGTTACCGTGATGAATCAGCGTGGTTGATGACTTCGACTGAAAACGCACAACAACGTGCCCACCAACTCGCAATGTTGGAATTTGAGCAAACAGCTAACTTAGAAATGTTTGATGTAGAAAGTGAATACAACACCGCTGCTTCTGTAGGTAGTGCAGCTATGGCGGGTATTCTAGGCTACTTAGACAACGCGTAATAGGAGAAGACAATGGCGTGGTATGATGATGCATGGAATTACGTAGAAACGGGATGGAACTACATAACAGGTTCCGGTGCTGATAGTTTAGTGGGCGATGTCTCGAGTGCGTATAGTGGTAGTTGGCTCGAGACAGCCGTTGCAAAGACGGATAATTTTTTAGACTCAGGTACGGGTCAAGCAATCATAGGTGGAGCGAAGTCTGCTTTCTTCAACGATAAAGGGCAGTACACTGGAATCGGAAACACTATGAAAGGCGGCAGACTATCTGGTTCTGCCCGTACGTCATCCGGCACAGGCTCCGGAGCGTACACAGCTAGTGCTGTAGATATGGGATACACAGCGCGTGTACAGGATGCTATTCGATCTGCGAGTAACGCACGTACGGGTTCTGGATCTGTATACGAAACAATGGCAGCACTTAAAAGCCGTCCTGCACAGGGACCACTTATTAAGTTAGGTGGTGGCTCACAAGTAAGTGTAAAACCGAGAGCAAGATAACATGGCAAGAAAACCTACTATTACTCGAGAAACACATTTCTCTAAAGCACCTCCGGGTTATTCCCTAGCGGGATCGCCGGGAAAGTGGGCGTGGGAAAAACCGCCTAAGTACAATACCCCACCTGAGGCGGTAGACGCTATCATCGATAATCTCGAAAAACCTGAAATACAAGAGCAACAACTAACGTTGCTTGCCGCCGGTGTATCCATCGAAGAACTCGTCGGCACTACCGTTCGATTCGGTTTTATGGAAGGGATGTTCACAGTAGATGTTGCAGAGTTAATCAAACCACCTTTAGCGTTCTACTACATGGGTCTAGCGGCAGAAGCAAATATCCCTGTAAAAGTTTTCAACACTGAAACAGGTGCGCCTCGCACAAACTACGGCATGAAGGACTCTCAGATTCTGAATATCATGCGTTCACGTAATCCTGACCTACACAACTTTGTAATTCAGCAAGGCGGCAACCTCGCTAAACAAGAAATGCGTCGCCGTGATGCGGCTATGGCGGAACAGGCTGCTAAACAAGGTAGCGGCTTCCTTGCAGAACCTCCTATGGAAGAGGGCGAATAATAATGAATATTTTCTTAGCAGGTATGTTGAAGGGTGGTGGTGATCAATTCGTTCGCTACAAAGAAGCACAAGCAGCTCAAAAAGCCCGTGAAAAAGAGTTAGAAGCAGAGCGAAACTTTCGTACCGAAGAGCGTATAGCGCAACAAGAGTTTCAAGCAGGAGAGAGCGAATTAACTCGACAGTTTCAATCTGAACAAACAGCAGAACAGGCTCAAAACGCACAACTGTTGCAGTGGGACCAACAAGATTTCTTATTGGATCAAGAAACATATAAAACTGATGAAGCACTTCGCAAATCTAAGGAAGAGCTGCGGATTAAGATGGGCGACTTCGCTTTAGAAGGTCCGTTGAAAGGTAAAATCATACACGACCCTGATTATCCTTTCCAGACTCGCCCTGCTACCCGCGGGGATTATCTAAGGGTAGGCGGCGCGGAAATCAAGGATTTTGGATTTACTGTGATGCCGCAGGGTACTATCGGTACAGCAATTACTCCTTCTTCAAAGAGTGGTAAGGGTAGTAGTAAAGAATTCGACGGTATCGGTGAGATTGTCGGTACCCCGGCGACTTTTGACTACCGCCCATTAGGTACGGATGGTAAACCGAGCCAAGCTTCTATCCCGCTAAATTTTAACCTGTACAAACCGACGGATAACACAAACGCCCAAGCAATCGCTTTAGCTCGTTATAGTCGGTTGTTAGATACTCTAGCTAAACCGGGCTTTATTGAGCAAATAAAAAACGAAGCAGCTAACGGGAACACTCGTAATCTTGTAGCTCTCCAAAACGCTATGAGTAGCATACCTACGCGTGACTTCATTGCATCGCTAGCAACTTCTGGTGACTCGAAATCAGGTCGACGAATTAACAATCCCTTTAAAAAGGTTAGCCTCGACGCGTATTTTCCGAATGAAGCTGACAGGAAGTGGGTGGCGGAAAACGTCACTGGGGCTATCACCGGCTTGTCAAAGAAGAACATCGGTAAACTACTCGGCGTTGCTCCGGAGTTAATTCAAGACTACGACGAAGCTAACATGTTCTTTGTTCCGGGAACGGATAAGCACGGGTGGGCAATGCCAGAATTAAATGGAGTGGCACAGCTTGACAAAAAGGGGGTATGGGAACCCGCAGCTAAAGTAGGTAATGATGCCGGTATGCAAGACCTTACGGTTATTGGCACGGTATCTGAGTCTACAAGCCCTAGCGACGCTCTCAAGTTCATTTCTGATCCTACCGAACGCGCCAATTTTCAAAAAGCACTTAACGCTGCTCGAGATCCGCAAACAGGCGTTATAAATGTAACTAACCCAGTTTTACGAGAAGCAGTTAACCGCGTTGTTAGCAACGGAAACGGTAGAACAATAGAAGCTACTATCGGCTTTATCCGTATGATGATGAAGGCACCTAAGGTAGAGCAACCCGAGACCTTTACAGTAGGCGCGGATGAACAAATTAAAATCAATGACTTCGACGAGCGTATGAAAAAGAACTACGGATTTAGCCGTAAGGACTACGCGAAACGTGGTATAGCTGCACAGCGAGTAACTGACTTAGCTAAATTAGCAAGACATGTTATCGTGAATAAGAAAGCGGACCCGACTCTTGTCGGAAACCTAAAGTTAGCTTTTCGTGGTGTTAAAGATTTAGCGGAAGGGCTATCGAGTCTAGCAACAGAATACCAGTTCGAGTCGGCGACTGCACGAGAAAAGTTCCAAAAGAATTCTTCAGTTCTTGCTAACATTCTTAACAAAGACCCCGAAGATATCGATGCAACTTCTCTCTTAAAAGTACTTCGTGTCCAAATAGGCTACGCGGTTGCAGCGGCGTATCAAGGCGGCGCGGAAGGTCGCGCTATCTCGGACGCGGATACACAGAACGGTCTAAAATCTTCCGGTCTTCCTGAGGGAGGAATGGAAATGGTATTTTCAGGCGGTCGTGAAACAGCGATTACTAACCTCAAGTTTCTCGAAAACTCTATGGCAAGGGACGCTCTCATCTATACGCAGTATGGTAAATCCCTAAACCAAGCCGATTTTGAAGCTACCTACATCTATGACCAATCAGTCAGCCGTGTCCGTACTCTCGATAGTATGCTTGCTAATATGAGCGGTTTCGCGGGTGAAGAAAAACAACAGCAGCAAGGCGAAGAGGTCACGCTCCCTGACGGCACCAAAGCTATCAAGCAAAAACCGAAGTTTTTACAGTAACAGAGCTAGTATAGGAAATTAACGTGGTAGATTATACGACTGGAAACGTCAACGAAGACGAAGAGACTCAGCAACAACAAGTTGGTCAGTTCCAACAACACATGGCTGAAAAACAGGATAGCGAAAATCTACTGCCTGTAGAGAAAGGTCGCCCTGTTACTCCCTACGCCTCCACAGAAGAAGAGATTGAAACCGCGATGGCGGGCAGCGGGCGAGATCCCGTAGGCGGTTTCCGTCAGCTCACACCCGATGAACGTCTGGACCAGTTGAATGAGCAAGGTACGTGGATGGATGCCGCGGATCACTTTGTTACTTTCGACGGTAAAACGATAGCGTTCTATGACGGTCGCGATATGTCTCGTGCGAATAAGTACCGACAGTTTATTGAGCAGCAGGGTGCCTATATTCCTAAGTACGAGATGAAGGATGACGGTAGCTACTCACGTGTGATGGATGTCACGGGTTATAGCACGGACGATGCTACTGGCGAACAAACCCCTATCGTACGGGATGGTTTATACACTTCTCACGTGATGCGAGACTACGAAACGCTTACGGGTGAACTTGGTCCGCTGTCATTAGAGGACTCTGTACCGGAATATGAACGTAGTACGATGCAAGACGTTTCATCTCTAGCATATGACCGTACAGGTTATGGGGACATGAAAGCGGCGGATGCGCGTCTAAAAGCTTTAAACGTCGATAACTACATAGCACGTGTTGGTTTGTTGTCGGCAAAAGCTCGTGGTGATAACACGTTTGATATCATGACTAAGACTGCTTCGTACACGCCGTCTACTCTCGTTAATCTTCCTAAGTACGTAACACAAGCTGCTCACTTCTTGGCGGTAGATGTTGTTCTCGAACTCGAGAAAAAGGTGATGACATCTTTTATTGGCGATCCAGACAAACGCACAGAAGAACTCGCTGCGTACACTGCACTCCAAAAAAATCAAAACAAATGGTTTAAAGAAGTCGAAAACACATTGGATTGGGCTAAAGCGTTGGACATGGAGGACAACGTTACCCGACTAGCCGATAGTACTTTACGCCCAGAAGTTGTGGAGGAAGCTCTTCGTGCTGAAACCGTAACAGAGGCAGGAGTAGACTACGCCTTAGGCGACGCGTCTTTTTACACGGTATACGGCTTGTATAAAACAGCGAGTGCTGCACGCCAATTTCCTAAGTTAAATAAATACTTAAAGGAACAGTACGGAGGTAAGGATATCGCCGAGTCACTGCGTTTTGCTTACGAAAAAAATCCCGAGCTAAACCCGGGACGAGTATTTCAAGATTACTTGAAAACTTACGCTTCCGGTAAAGCTCGCCAGAAAGCAGAGAAAAAATTAAACAACCTACTTCAGTTCATGTCTATCCGTCCGAGTAAATTCCGAGACTTGGCGGTAGAGCAGGACATAAAAGCGATTGAAGCGAGTATTGCTTCTTCTAAAAACCTTCGCGATGCGGCAGTAGAGACTGTTAATCCTAAGATCATTGCACGTGAAAACAAACGGATTACTCAGTTAACTCAACAAAAACAAAAGTTGATGTACAACTACTTTGTTCCTAAAGGTTTACGTGACGCAGCGGCAGAGATAGGTTTAACCACAACGTTTACTACAGCAGCTACCCAAGTAGCCGCCGAGTTCTACGGCGCGGATGATACAGGACTTATGGCTACAGAAGTAGCGGCAGTCTTGATGGTTGCGCCGGTACGTTTGACTTCTAAGTACGGTGCTAAAGCAGAAAGTGCTCTGAATAGTAAGATTGCAGGAGCAGAAGGGCAAGGCAAGAAAGCATACCTGAGTAGGACCGCACGTGTAGGTTTAAACTCTTTTAAGGCAGCATACCGTTGGACACTCGGATTAGGCGTAGATGCTATTAAAAGCCTACGCACAGAAAACAATGCGGATACGATTCGTGCGCTAGATGCTGAGATTGCTAAATCTCGACGTAAGATTGAAGACGCGGGGAATGATGTCGATCTAGTATCACGAGAAGAAGACGTCATTAAAGCCCTTGAGCAAGAAAAGGCTAACCTATCTCCCGGCTTCTTCGGGCGTTTAAAAGAGCGTATGGGTGACCGCCGTATTCCTGCTGAAGTTGCGAACTTCTTTAAAGAAATCGAGACAATGCCGGTGGACTTTCAGAACTTGTTCCTTAGCGGTTTAGAGCGTCAGGCACAAACACGAGATGACCTCATACGTTTAAGCGCGTCAACCGGTGTTGACATCGATCCGGACTTGATGCTGACTAACCTAGCTAAGATGTCAGAGATCACGTACCTCATAGACATCGCGGACAAGCTAGACCAAAAGATTATTGCGACAGGACTAGATGACGTAGCGGGTGCTATTGTAGACCGTCACCAGATTGCTGAACAACGTGCGCGTTTGGTCTCTGAAATGGCAGTAGCCTCCCAACAGCTCACCAGAGCACTCGGTCAAGGAGGGGCACTCGCAGAAGATTCAAACATCAAGGTCGTAGCTGAAGCATTCCAGAGTTTTATCATTAAACAAAATGAACAGATGAAGGCAGACCGAGCATACGTTGACGGTCTACGTGCAATAAATTTAGAGGTTATAGAGGCAACTGCAAAAACTCAGATTGTAGACGCAGACAACCCACAGCGTGCTTTGGTGTATTTAAAGTCAGAATACGACGCTGCGCTGTCCCGCTTAGAACAAGGCGTTTCACCTGCTCTACTTCTGGCAACAAACGACCCTCTTAAATTACTTAAAGAAAGTTTTGCAGAGGTAGATCTAGCTCACGAAGATGTCTTTGAGGTGCTAAAGCGTATCACAGCCGGTGTAAGCGTCGATGAAGGAGAAAAAGGTGCAGCATCTACCGCATGGGGTATGTTATTCGCGCACAAAACAGCGCGTGTGGATGCTCAGATCGCGAAGAATTATGCTACTTGGGACCTAAAGAACAGCGACGTACACGCCAATGTTTCGTACCAGTTTATGCGTATGGTATCTAACATGGATATGTCCGATCCTTTAGTGTGGGATTCGTTCATAGATAACGTGTTACCTTCAGCTTCTGCTATTCGCGGGGCTAATATTCCCGGCAGCGCACAAGCAAAGTTTATGTCGTTGTTCGAGGAAGCAGCAGCGCGTGGTCTTGCTACGCTAAATCGTGAGCTATCTCAAAACGGTAGCAACGATCTATATAAACTTCTCGAAGAGATGGAACAGGCAGGTAAACCTGCGATAGAGCAGTGGCTTGCCCTACGTAAAGCCGGGATCGATGAAGGCATCGAAGAGTTTGCTAACTTACCTATGCTAATCAGTGCTCCCGAATGGCGTGAAGTAAACCGTGCGTTAGGTGCGGGTGTGCGTAAGAGTTCTAACAGTGACCGACGCGAGGCGTACTATCAGGTGTATCAAGACTGGGGTCTTGTTTCAGATCCAGACGGGACTCCTTTCCAAAGGGGGTGGCTAGACCCGGGTGTTCCAGTAGAAGATGTAAGTGCTGAAGCGATGGCGGAGTTTAGAGCAGCTCAGGATTACTACAAACAAGAGCGCATTTTCCGATACACCAAAGACCCAGAAATGCAGAAGTTTGAGGATACCTTAAACACTAATCGCATAGAAGCTGCCGGTGAACTAGATCTACCTGCTTTCTTAAAAGCACAAGAAGATGTTAACACTAAGGTCAGACCTGAAACTTGGCTCAACGACATGATGAACAAGTTTAAAAAGCAAGTTAAAGCTTTTTCATCTCCCGGCGGTGGTGGTCTTGTTGGCGATCAACTTCATAACTCGATTGGTAACGCTCTCGGTATGGCTTTTGGTAACTACGATCCTAAGACAGGTCGTTACTATATCCTTGCAAAATCAGCAGACGAAGCAGACGCGAAAGACATTGAAGTTGCACAGCAAGCAATCAATATGTTCCAACGTCATCTGCAAGCAACTCTAAAGGCAACTTTTTCGGATACTGCTATGCCACGTAAAGCAGGTGGACGAGTATTTAATCCGGAGATTGATCTGGTGTGGGACGAGGATTTGTTTGACTCGATCTTCAATTTGCCTATGTACGAAAAGAAAGCGGATGGTTCAATCGTACCCCTCGTTGAAAATGTAGACGGTACTGATGTGCCGCGTTACATGTTTAATGAGGATGAAGTCTACTCTGTAATTGGACTGGATGAAATTGAGCGTTTCGCTGCTGACCCAAAGATGGTGGGAAAAAAGCAAGCTGAAGTTCGTAGAGTATTAAAGAAAGCTAAAGAAGCGCAAGATAATCTATTTGAGACTATCGAAAACGTTAAAGTAGAAGACGCGTACGGTAACTTGGTAAGTCTCGAAGACAAGATCAAAAGTGATACTACCTTTGCCGGTCAGGTTGTAGAAATATTCTTTGGCGGAGTTCCTCCTCAAGGGACCGCAGCCGGTGTTGCCCGGGGTGCTAACACAACCCAAGCGGACGTACAGAAAGCAATTTACGATGCTTTCGTTGGCGGTCCGATGCTTGATGAGGGGACAAGCACGCTGACTGACCTGTCTCGTTTAAAAGAGATAATGATGGACCGCGGATTCTCGGGGGAGTACGTCGACCGGTTTATTGCCGATTCCGTTAATAGCCACATCGTAAATGTTTCACAAAAATGGAAGGGAAGAAACTTCAATGTGCGTGTCGAGCGTGACATGGCATCTCTTCCCGAGATGGAAATTACCGCAGATGATATCTACGGACTCATTGGTCCGGAAGGTTCTAAGCAACGAGCTAACCTCGAGCAAATTATCGGTGTCGAGCGTACACAGACTTGGCAGCGTATTGCCGATGTTGTGACGCAGGTTACTGCAACAGGAGAAAGAGCAGGTGTAGATGCGAGTATTGCGTCGATGTCCTTAGACTCTATCTTGTCCCGTATCTACAACATCAACCGCGGCGTTGTGTCCGTTCAGTGGGTAGCAACAGAATCTATCATCCGTGCGGCACGTCAGAAAAGCGGTGTGTTGCTCAAGGCAATGTTGAGCGACAAAGAGTTTGCGGGAATGGTGTTGGAAGTTATTGAGACAGGTAAAGTACCTAAACATGCCGTCGAGATTAATGCGTGGCGTGCTCTAGTTACCGAACTCGCATACCAAACGGGGGTTAACGAAGCAGCCCTGATAAGTGAGGGAGTAAATTCTTACTACGACATCTTCAACGTCGAACCTAACCGAGCACAAGAAATTCTCGGCTTGGAGAAGGACGCTAGTCAGCGCGACATCATCCGTGCTGCCCAGTTCCAAGCAGCGGAAAGAGAGCGTGAAAAAGAACGCAGAAGAAAAGAAAAAGAAGCGATAAGAAATCGCCCAACTATCATGGAGAGAGAAACCTATACTTACGGTTACGATCCTAAACAAATCTATAAATCAAACTAAGGAGACAGATATGTCAAACGAAGGTAGATACCCAGAAAACCGTAAGGCTGATAGCAGCTTGATGGACACCGTCATCGAAGTCATCGACGCAATTAAAGGTGGTATGGCAGGTGCAGCACGTAACAGTGCAAACCCTAACAAAGAAGCTACCCGTGCTCAACAACGTACGAAGCAGCGTGAAGGTAAAGCTTACGGCGGTCGCACCAAGATGATGTGTGGCGGTAAAGGGAAGAAGAAGTGAAGAATAAGCCGTACACCGATAAACCGAGAAAGCCTACCGGTCTTATGACCCGTAGTCACGCAGCGGCTAAGAAGCGTAAAGCGAAGAATAAACCGGCTGAAGCACCTTCTAACCAGAAGATGTACCCATTGGGCAGCAACCCTGTACCAGAAGGTCCCGAGTCAGCGATGTTTCAAACAATTAGAACAGGTAAAAAGAAATAATGGCTATTACAAACTATTGGGAAGGTCACACAGTTGATTCTGCGAAGAAAGAACGCGAGCGTTTGAAGAAGAAGTACGCACGCGGTAGTGAGCCACGTAAGGCAGAAAACCTAGATGATATGCATTCAGGGATGAGAACGATGGATATTGATCGCGCCATAGATAAGGCAAAAAAGATGAGGGATGCAGCCCCTTAATCTGACTAAGCTGCGGTAAGACAGCTATTGGGGACCTCCGGGTCCCCTTTTTTATGAGCGTTCTTGCTTGATCCAGTCAGATAGATGCCGGAAGTTTCTACGTAGGATATCCCCGACACGGTGACCGTAAGTTATATCACCTAATTTAGCAAGAGTCTTTTCGAGTTCGTCTGGTTTGACTGCATCCAAATCATACTCGAGGTTACCATCACGGTTGAGTTCGATGGTGAAGGTTAAGAGGCGTGCGCGTTTAACGGACATAGGTCCTTTATCTCCAAGTTATAGCAGTCTGCTTTAAAAGTAAATCCGTTACTCTCATCCACTTCACCTTTCTTGTGGCGGACAGCTTTCACGAAATAGTCTGACTTATCGATAGAGCCGAGTATCCACGCTTTCGATAGGTTAGGTAGCATACGTACGAACACGTACTCATCACAGTTTTGTTGTACACCGTGTGCAGCGACAGAGCATTCGTAGAAACCGCGTGGGGGAAACTTACAGTGCTTCGTCTTCACATCGATGGTACGTCCGTCAAAATCAACGAGGTCATAATCCTTCGTGTTAACTTGCTCGTAACCGGCTAAGTCACGCACGATGATTTCCCCGAGTGCGCCGATAACTTTACCAGTACCCCCAGTGATGCTCCCCTGAAGGGTGCCGGAGTTTACCGCAGATAGACGTGCTTCCCGTTGCTGCGATTCCGTAGGGGTAATCTCGATGATATTAGCATCCATCGTTGGTCTCCTCGATGATCAAACCTTCGTCGTACACTACATTTAAATCATCGACTTTCCTATCCGCCCACTCATTCCAGTCAGCAGGTAAATCCATCTGGGAATAATGGTCGAGGAATAAAAGTTTAGAGAACACCTCTTCCATCTTACGACTGCGTGCTTCCATGAGTTCAACTAAGCCGTAGATTGCGTTGGCAAGTTTATCTACGTTAAAGGTAGTTCTACCGTCGTAGATATTATCCATGATGAGTTTTAAATCTTCCTGACTCTGCGCGACTTGAATCATCGCGTCTTCCATATCGAAACGGTCAACGCCCCACTCATTCTTTTCGTTTAAATTTAGTTCACTCATAATTCGTCCTCACTGTGGCGTATCCTATGGCAGTTAGCACATAGTAACACGCACTTATCTAGTTCCGGCAGTATGTATTCCCATTTACGACTGCGAAACATCTGGGTTAATTTGCCTTCCTTTTCTTCGGGGTTAAGGTGATGGAAGTCATACGCTCTTCTATGAAATACGCCTCCGCAGTCTTCACATTTACCCCCTTTGTACTCTATAGCTTTTTGCTTAAGCCCTCGTGTTTTTTCTACGCGTTCGGATTGCATACAATCTCTACACCGTCTTTCTCTATCGTTGTAGCGATACTCAGTTATGTTTTCTCCGGGAACGAGTACTACGTCACATCTACTGCATTTCTTCGTCTCGTGATTCATTCCACCCCCAATCACCTTCCATACCATCTGAGTTATAGTCAGTTACTGTTCCCTCGAAGAAGTTCTTGTGGCTCGCTCCATTCAGGACCCACTCCAACCAATCCAACGGATTCTCTTTGACTTTCCAGTTACCTTTCAAGCCGAGCTGAATCAAACGGCGATCAGCGAGATATCGAATGTACTGCTTAACATCGTGGGCAGTCAAGCCCTCAACTTCACCCATCTCAAATGCGTTATCGATAACCTTATCTTCGAGAGCGACACCCATGCGGAACATGTCGTAGATTTGTTTCTTAAATTCGTCCGTAACAATTTTAGGATGCTCGTCACAAAACTCACGGAACAACTTCACCATACCTTCAGTGTGCATCGTTTCATCACGGATAGACCACTCGACGATCTCGCACATGCCTTTCATCTTTCCGTAGCGTTGGTAGTTAAGCAACATAATGAAAGCGGAGAACAAGGACATACCTTCGTTCATTACCGAACGGGCGATAGCCAAGCCTGTACCGGCGTGTGAGTGCATATCGATATCACCCATGAAGTCAACCTTGTCCTTCATCACCTTGTACTCGAGGAACGCAGAGAACTCATCCTCTGGGAATCCTAGCGTGTCGTTGAGTAGTGCGTAGGAGCGTTGGTGAACAAACTCACGGTTCGCAAAGCTAGATAGCATCGCACGGATTTCGTTGTTCTTGAACTTCGGGATGTAGTACTCGAGGTAGTTACGACCTACCGCTACATCGGACTGGGTGAATAATTTAAGTATCTGAGTGATGTGGTGCTTCTCTTGTGCGGACAGTTTCCCGCCCTGCCACTGGGCAACATCCTCTTGTAACTTCGCTTCCCATTCACCCCAGTGAATTTTCTCGTGGTCAATCGCAGCTTCTACTGCCCACGCATACTGGAATGGTTTGTACGTTTTTGATTCTTCTAGTAGTGGCATTATTCTTTCTCTATTACGGTTTTTATTTTAGCTACACACACTGCTTGGTAGTTTATGATAGGTCTGCCCATTTTTTCGATAATCTGGTCTCGCTCTTCGAAGCACTGATCCATTCTCTCGAACGTACCTACATCGCTAACAATGATGTCGTTACCGGCTATACCAACAAATATCAAGACCCATTTCATAATATCACCCGTGACAGCTCACACATTCTTCGGCGTCTTTGAGAGCAACACGCTCGACAGACAAGCCGACTTTATCTGCTTGGAAACC
>Ga0255772_10002063_pt1 | contig 19754 bp, 14 predicted proteins | sample 071ome_34_FD_179970 | JGI IMG/M metagenome (GOLD analysis project Ga0255772, IMG submission 179970) | Coastal salt marsh microbial communities from the Groves Creek Marsh, Skidaway Island, Georgia - 071411BT metaG (version 2) | ecosystem: Environmental > Aquatic > Marine > Intertidal zone >...
TGGAATATTGTTCATGCTGTGCGTATAGTCGATTGCTGCAGCTATTAAAATTCCAAGGAATAATTGCCCAATTAATTTGGTTGTGGCTTTCATTCCCTCTTTATTCTTTTTAAATACTTTTATATAGTCATCTATGCCACCAATTATGCCCATCCAAACTGTACTCAAAAGCATCACCATAACATAAATGTTGTCAACCCTGGCAAATAATAATGTTGGAATTATGATGCCTAAGATGATTATAATCCCACCCATTGTTGGGGTGCCCTTTTTCTGCATCTGCCCTTCTAATCCCAAATCACGAATGGTCTCTCCAATTTGAAGTTTTTGAAGAAAGGCGATAATCTTCTTGCCTGCAATTAGTGAAATTAATAGTGCTATAATTCCGGCTAATGAGGCTCTGAACGAGATAAAGTTGAATACACCAGCACCAGTATATCCTAATTCGTCTAAATATTTGAATAAATAATACAGCATTAATTAAGGAGGTTAAAATGTTTTATAGCAATTTGCTTATCGTCGAAATCATGTTTGATTCCTTTTATTTCTTGATAGGTTTCATGCCCCTTCCCCGCAATCAGAATTACATCGCCAGGGTGAGCGAACAGTAGTGATGATTTAATAGCTTCTTCTCTGTTCGTGATTTTTATAATTTTTCGAATATGAGCTGCATCCACACCAGCATGCATTTCGTTTAATATTGATTCTGGGTCTTCATCGCGTGGATTATCTGAAGTAAAAATGCATTGATCCGAAAAGGATGATGCAATTTTGCCCATTTCTGGACGTTTATCTCTATCTCTATTACCTCCGCAGCCAACTACTGTAATAATTTTTGAGTTGTTTTTGCGTATTTCGCGAATGGTACTGATTACATTCTCTAGGGCGTCTGGAGTATGTGCATAATCAATTATAACGGTAATATTGTTTGGTGCTGTAATTGCTTCAAACCTTCCGTTGACGCGATGTAATGCGCTCATTGCAACTTCAATATCTTCGAGTCCTTCGGTAATTAAATGTGCAGCAGCATAAACAGAGGTTAAATTATAAGCGTTAAATTTACCTACCAATGGAGTCCACACATCGGAAGTGCCAAAACGCAAAAGCATTCCAGTGAAATCACTTTCAATTATTTTAGTGTTAAAGTCTGAGGTGCCATGTAGACCATAAGTGTAACGAGTGGATTTAGTATTCTGAAGCATAACTAAACCGTTTTTATCGTCTTTATTAGTCAGACTAAATGCATCCTTATCTAAGGAGTCAAAAAATGCTTTTTTAACTTTTATGTAATTTTCAAAAGTTCCGTGGTAGTCGAGATGGTCATGGCTAATATTTGTAAAAATGCCACCAGCAAAGGCAATACCACCTATTCTTTGTTGATCAATTGAATGGGAACTAACTTCCATAAAAACATGAGTACACTCTTGATCTCTCATATTTGCTAATAACCTATGTAATGAAACTACATCTGGGGTGGTATGGGTTGATGTGAATACTTCTTCTCCAATTCTATATTCCACTGTTGAAATTAGACCGCATTTATATCCTAGATATTGGAATAATTCATATAAAAGGGTAGTAACCGTGGTTTTGCCATTCGTACCGGTACACCCTACTATTACTAAGTCATCTGCTTTGTTATTGTAAAATCGTTTACACGTTTCACCTAAAATTTCTGGTACACTTTTTACCTGAATAAAAGTTGCATCTTCATAGTAAGTTTCAATATTGTTTTCAATTAGAAAACTTCGAGCTCCATTCTCATAGGCATCATTAATAAATCTGTGTCCATCAACTTGAGTTCCTTTTAATGCAGCATACATAGAACCCTTTATGGCCTTTCGAGAATCAATAACAATGTCCGAAATTTCTTTACAGAGATTCCCAGTACTTGCTAATATCGCTGATGGTTCTATGATTTCTTCGAGTTTTCTCATGGTTTTAATTCGACAAAAATTGATCTTCCATCACGGTATCGTGTACCGGGTTTTATATTTTGAGTTACTATTCTTCCATATCCATTGAAATGGAGTTCGAGTTTTAATTCCCTTGCTAATTCAAATGCATCTTTAATTCCTAGACCTCTGAAATCAGGAATTTTATTGGGTTGGATTTTCTTCGGGGATATAATAATGTTTCTTGATTTTTCTTTGGTGTTTATCCATTTGTTTTTATCGCTTTTATCGATAACAGGAATATTAAATTCTCTATTTAATTCAAGAATACTTTCTCGATTACCATTTAGAACCTTGGGTATGTCTTTTCTTTTCCCAGTAAGTAATTCGGGTTGAATCTGTAGGTGAGTAGAGTATATCTTGTCAGCAATTTCTTTAAACACTGGAGCGGCAACTCTTGCTCCACTGATACCTCCTTTTTTGGGGGAGTTTATTACAACAACGATTGAATAAACAGGTTGGTCCGATGGAAAATAACCAGCAAATGAGGCAAGGTAATTGCCTGAATAACCGCTAGATGATTTACTAATTCTTGCTGTTCCTGTTTTGCCAGCAACTGGAAATTTACAATCTTTAAAAACAGATTTGGCTGTACCTTTTTCTGTAACTGCTTCAAGAAATTGATTCAAACTTTTACACGTTTTTTCATTTGCAATTGTTTTTTGGTAGATGCTTGGATTAATAGTTTCAAGTACTTTTCCATCCTTTCTGATTTCTTTTACCATAAATGGTTTCATCATTAACCCTTTGTTGGCAATGGCATTATATAACATCAAGGTTTGTAATGGAGAAATTTGTAATGAATACCCTATAGACATTGAAGGTAGCGTTACTACTGTCCATAATGAATTTCCTGGCTCTATTATTTTAGGATAATTAGAACTAGGGATATCAAAATCTGGCTTTACATGTAAACCTGCTTTATGAATGTATTTTATATAAGCTTCAGGATTGTTTCCAAAATGGTCATTTACTAACTGAGTGATTCCCACATTACTTGAGTATGCTATACATTCTTCAAGTGAATATTTTTTTGGAGTCTCTTTATTTCCATGCGTTTCATCGGTAAATTGTCTGTCATAGATTTTGACCTTTCCACCGAAAGTCTCAACGCTATCGTTTAATCCAACCTCATTCTCTTCGAGTAATGCTAGGGCTGATAATATTTTCATTGTTGATCCAGGTTCACTGAATTGGTCAACAGCATAATTCATAGACTCATAGTACTTCCCATCCTGACCCTTTTTTAAGTTGGCCATAGCTTTAATTGCTCCTGTAGAGACTTCCATAACCACCGCACAACCGTGATCAGCATCGTGTTCTAAAAGTGATTTATTTAAAGCGTGCTGAGCGATGTCTTGAAAACGTACCTCTAATGTGGTAACAATGTCTTTGCCATTTTCTGCCGTTAGACCAGCACCAATTTTAACGGGACGCCAAATGTTGCCCGGCATGCGTTGCTCCATAATTTCAATTGATTTCCCCCTCAGAAGACTGTCGAATGAACCTTCTAGGCCAACATTGTATTTTCCTTTGGAATACCCAATAGCTCTCTTTGCCAGGCTACCCATAAAATACATTCTTTTTGCCCTTTCTTCTACCCAAAAACCTCCAGAAAACCGACCTCGTTTAACGATTGGCCATTTAAATATTTCTCTTACTTTGTCAAAACTTAAGTCCGTCGTTACTTTGAAGTAATGATTATTTGCCTTTCGTAGGTATAGAATTTTCTCTTTCCATTCCTCGAATGTTTTTTCAGTAAAATTTTGAGAAAATAGTAAGGCTAATGTATCTAAGTTTTTGTTGAAGTCGATATCACCTAAAGCAGTAACATTAACATCCCAATATAAATCGTATGTAGGGACTGATGTTGCCAACAAACTTCCATCTGAAGCATAAATATTTCCCCTGATACCCTCTTGTTTTGAAACGCGAGTATTTTTCTTTTGGTTCTCTAAGCTGAATTCTGAATCATAACCATGCTGTAACGAAAATATTGTGATTACTAGATAAATTGCGAATGCTGCAATCAAGCCAAATATTATTTTGGCACGATTAAAGATTTCCCTCTTGGTATTTGGCGTTTTACTTGCTTTCACGGATTATTTTAATTGGTGGTGTGGTGCTTTCTTTAAGGCCAGATTCCTTAAGTTTTTCAGCTATTTTAGTTTGTTTGCTTGCTCTTGTTATTTCGCTTTCTAAGCTTATTCTTTCACTATGTAGTTCTTTTAGTTCTTTGTGAAGAGTTTTTTTAGTTTTTACCGACTTTGCAGTATGTAGTGAATTATAGATGTAGAAAATCAAGAATGGGAAAGCAATCAGAATAATACGTACTATTCGCCAAGTGCTCCAATCCTCAAAAAATGATTTTGTCTCAGTTTTAGTTGAATTATTTTCTTTGTTTTCCATTAGTTAATTTTTAATTCCTACTCTCAATTTTGCACTTCTCGACCTTGGGTTATTATCGATTTCAGATTCACAAGGTGTAATTGGTTTTTTAAATTCAGATTGAAATGGGGTAATACTATTGCCGAAAAAATCCTTTTCTATTTTGCCTCCGATATTTCCTGTTTGAAGAAAATTCTTCACTAATCGATCTTCAAGTGAATGATAGGATATCACAGATAATTTACCGCCACTTTTTAATATTTCGTTGGCATCCAAAAGGAGGATTTCTAAATCCTTTAATTCTTGGTTTACTTCTATCCTTAGAGACTGAAATACTTGCGATAAATATCTCGAGCTCTCAGTCTTTGGTATGCAATCATGAATTGTATCCTTAAATTCTTCCACGGTTTGAATTGCAGCATTACGCCTTGAATTCAATATGGTCGTAGTGAGTTTGTAGGCATTTTTTATCTCACCATAACTTCTAAAAACTCTTAGTAGCTCTTTTTCAGAATAATTTTTAATAATATCGGCGGCAGAATTTTTAGCATCAATATCCATTCGCATGTCTAATGGGCCATCCATTCTGTGAGCGAAACCACGATCGTTCTCGTTTATTTGAAAAGAAGAAATACCTAAGTCTGCTAAAATCCCATCAATTTGGTCTCCGATGGCGTATTTGACAAATTGCTTTGCATACCTGAAGTTATGATGAATAAGTGTGAACCTATCATCATTTAATGCATTTTCTAATGCATGAGTGTCTTTATCGAAAGAGAATAATTTTCCTTTTTGACTGAGCTTAGACAGTATATATTTCGAATGCCCACCTCCTCCAAAGGTTAAGTCTAAATAAGTACCATCTGGATTGTAAACCAAATGATCAACGCTTTCATTTAATAATACCGGTATGTGGTATGTTTTCTCCATTGCAAACAGTCCGGTTTAACCGTTCTGCTCACCAATAGATGTTTTGTGCTGATGGAAATTTTTTGCCAACTCGCTGAGTTCGATAGATTCAACATCCAACTCCGACTCATACAATGACTTACTCCAGACTTCCACTTTACTGCCATTAGCACTTAATACAACCTCGTCATTGAGGTCTGCATATTCCATTAGCTTCTTGGGCAATAGAATTCGTTGCGAATTGTCGATAGAAAGTAGATTTGCCCCATTTGTAAAAATTCTTTTAAATCTTCGAATTTCTGGGCTCATAAAGTCATCCACTGCATTTAATTTTTCAGTTTCCTTCAACCAATCTTCTTTGGTGTACAGAACTAGGCATTTTTCGAATCCGCGATTAACTACGAGAACATTCCCTGCTGCTTCAGGTAGTTGCGCGCGCAACTTCGATGGGAGCGATAAACGACCCTTCGTGTCAAGCTTGCAATAGTATTCTCCAATCAATCCAGGCATACGATAACCAGTTTCTGTCTGCTAAATAAATACAGAATTCCCCACCTTTTCCCACAATTTCCCAAAATTAACCACTTGTTTTCCACATGTTGCTAAAATCTTATCACTTTTGTTGTTTTGAGTGTTGTTTGTGAGAATAGTGAATAGCAAATATACTTGAAAAAAGTAATATTAGCCTTGTTTTTATTAATGTGGGAGAAAGTGGAGAATAAAGTTCATACTGGCTGAATGAATTATATTGTTTCGATTGTGGTATATTTGAATATGTGAGCGCACCCCGGTTTTTCACATATTGTTACCTCATTTTTGGCATTATCATTAATAGTTACCTAAAAGCTCAGGTCAATAACTTTGTAAAAATTGATGCCCAGATTAGAAATTTTGGATTTGATGCTGGGGTTGGTATACACAAAACAAATGAAATTGATAATCTAGGTTTTGCGTATGGGGTAAAGCTGGGTCCAATAAATCATCCAAAGGAAATTCCTGTTATCAATACTGGATTACCAGGTAGTTCATCTTTTAAATTAGACAAGATTAATTATGTTTGGGCTTTTAGGCCATTTATTCAAAAATCTATTTATTTGTCTAAGCGTAAATCAAGATTTCAAGTAGCTTATTCTTTCGATTACGGCGGAAGTTTAAACGCGGCCTACACATGGCCGGTCTACATTTGGTTGTATCAAGGTCGTGCTCCATTTGATGGTTATGCAAATGTCCGATACAATCCGTCTATCCACGAACCCAATCTTATCGGCGGCTCTTCATCATTTTCTAGGGGTTTCAAAGAAGGAGGAATTATTTGGGGGCTCGGCTGTTTTGCAGCAGCAACTGTGGAATGGGGTAGTTACAGGAGTTTAAAGAACTCGCTGAGTTTAGGTATTTCGAATGATATTTTTTTGCAAAAACTACCACTTTTACACAACGAAAGTTTAAACAGATTTAACTTCCCCGCGCTATTTGTTAACTTTGCTGTTGGATTTGGGAGTGATCATTAGTTAGACTCACCAAATAGTATTGATTATTAATTTTTTAATAGAGTGATAGAATTGCCGATTGTAAAAAAAGAACCTCATAATCCAAAACCAAAATGGTTAAAAATGGAGATACCAATTGGTGAAAATTATACCAGGGTTAAGCGTATTGTAAAAGAACACAAACTCCATACTATTTGTGAGGATGGAAGGTGCCCAAATATGGGAGAATGCTGGGGTGCAGGAACGGCTACTTTTATGATCTTAGGGAATATTTGCACTAGAAGTTGTTCATTTTGTGCAGTGGCTACTGGACGTCCAGGAGATTATGATCAGGACGAACCGCGAAGAGTGGCAGAAGCAGTTAAGCTAATGGGAGTTAAACATTGTGTAATAACGTCTGTGAATAGAGATGAACTACCAGATAAAGGAGCTACAGTTTGGGCTAGTACCGTTAGAGAGGTGAAAAAAGTATCGCCAGAAACGACAATTGAAACACTCATCCCTGATTTTAGGGCCAAATGGGATTGGTTGTATCATATGCTAGAATCTAAGCCAGAGGTAGTAAGCCATAATATGGAAACGGTAGAAGAGCTATATCGTTTAGTCCGTCCACAAGCAAAATATTCTCGTTCTCTCGAACAGATAAAAAGGACATCTGAATTTGGATTGCGAACAAAAAGTGGAGCAATGCTTGGTTGTGGAGAAAATGATGACCAAATAAAAAAGCTCATGCATGATCTACTAGAACATCAATGCGATATTTTAACCTTAGGTCAGTATTTACAACCAACAAAAATGCATCTTCCGGTTTCAGAATATGTGCACCCAGATAAGTTCAAATATTGGGAAGAATATGGCCTAGAATTAGGTTTTAAATATGTGGAAAGTGGCCCGATGGTTAGGAGTTCTTATCATGCGGAAAAGCATGTTTTTTAAATAAAAATAAATAAACTCAGTTTAAACGATGTAAAAATTATGTCTGTAAATGGGGGAATATCCCAATCAATATTGGAAAATGCCCTTGATTTACTTTTATTTGCATATAAAGGAAATTACTAAAATGATTATGAAAAGATTTATACCTGCAGCCTTCGGTTTAATATTAACCGGATCAGTCTATTTTGGTGCCCAGCAATGGGAAAAAGAATCTCAACTAATAGAATTGAATTCTTCGGAGACGGATTCAAAAGAGCAGGGAATTCATGGTGCTTTAGAATATTACAGTAGCTTGAGAATGAATGAAGCGACGCAAACGTTAAATCCTGAATGGATGCAAGCAGCAGTTGATCAAGCCGATGCGATGTCATCTGTAACTAAGCGTCTAAACAAAAAAATTGAATGGACTAATATGGGTCCAGATAATGTTGGAGGTAGAATTAGAGCGTTCCACAGGAATACAAAAAAGCCAAATATATGGTTTGCTGGCGGCGTAAGTGGAGGTTTGTTTAGATCAACATCTTACGGAAACTCTTGGGCTCCGATAAATGACCAGCAAGAAAATTTAAACGTAACTTGTATAGCGCAAACCCCTGACGGAAAAATTTATTACGGAACGGGTGAAGGCGGATTTACAAATCTTGCTGGTACTAGAAACGGCTCACCTGCATTTTTGGGCGGGGGTGTATTCGCAAGTTCAAATGAAGAAGGTACTCAGTTTGATGTAGTACTTCAAGCTAAAGATTCCAGATTTCAACAATGTAATTCGATGGTTGCTGATCCCAATGCAAACCGTATTTTTGTTGGAACTGAAGTTGGACTATATGAAATTGATTTTAGTGGAGCTACACCAGTAGTTACTAGGCTTGCCGGTGGTGCAATTAAAGAAATAAAAATTGATTATAACAGCACTATTTGGGCTTCTACCAGTTCAGGTGCAGTATACAAAAAAGAAGCAAATGGTTCATTAGCAACAAAAAACATTGGATTTAATTCCGGGGGAAGAACAGCAATCGCAATATCTCCTGACGATGCAAATTATATTTACACTTTAGGTTCGGGTTCTGGAGCTAACTACGGAAAACTAGTTGCTTTATATCGTACTACAGACGGTGGCGAGAATTGGGAAGTATTAATGGAAGGTAATACCGTTAACGATGTTTTTGGACCAAATTCTCAAGGCTGGTATGATAATGTAATATCCGTTGTACCAGGGAATAAAGACGAGGTTATTTTTGCTGGTGTAACAATGGCTAGATGGGATGCCGTTAATGGTTTTCGAGAGTTCGGAAGTACATTTGGTGCTGACTGGAATACCAGTTATGTTCATGCCGATAAACACTTAATTGATTGGGATACAACAACGAGTCCGGCTACTTGTGTGATTGGTAGTGATGGTGGACTCTATAGAAGTACAAATTTAAGTACCTGGACCCCAATTAATCGTGGTTTTACTACATTGCAACTATACAATGTTGCAGCTAATGAGTTAGGGTATGTTGTTGGTGGTTCTCAAGACAATGGTACGCAATTAATAAACTTTAAAGGAAATTCTGTCAACGGTCAAGAAAGTAAAACAGCCTTTAGTATTTATGGCGGTGATGGTTTTGATGCGGAGTTTAGTAAGATCGATCCTAACATAGTTTTTATGTCTACCTATTATGGTACTGTAGCACGCTCTAATAATTGTGGTCAGTCATCATCAACGTTTTTCGATGATCGTCAGCCAGGAACTGTTAGAACGGATTTTAACACAACATTTAACCTTTGGGAAGCGAGTGAAACAGAATCTCGTTTATATCTAGCAAAGAATAGTGAGGTTTGGATGGCAAAAAACCCAACAGATTTCGCTAATCCGGTAGAGTGGTACCTAATTGCAAAAGGTTTAGGTAGCGGTAGAATTCTTGAAATGGACTACACTCCTGATGGTAATCATTTATTTATTGCAAAATCTGGAGCGTTGTATAGAGTTGACGGATTGAACGATGCTGAGTTTACATTAGATGCTAACCCAGTTGCAAGTGTTATTGCAGATGGAATTACCACAATGCAAATGTCGAATTCTGGCTTTAGTGGTAGAGTAGTTACCTCTGTGAATGTAAATCCAACAAACCCAAATCATGTAATACTGACGTTAGGTGGGTATGGTAACACATCATATGTACTTGAATCTACAAATGCTTTAGATGCAAATCCTACTTTTTCGAATATAACAGGTAATTTGCCAAGTATGCCAGTGTATGATGCTGTAATCGATGTGGATGACGCAAATAGAATTATAATTGGTACAGATCTTGGTATTTGGGCTACTGAAAATGGCGGAACAACCTGGGAAGAGGCAAACGAAGGAATGGCGCGCGTACCTGTATTTGAAATTAGAGCTTACGAGTGGAGACCTTGGGAAGGTATGGTCATGTATATTGGTACTCATGGAAGAGGATATTACAGAAGCACATCTTTGAAGACATCAACAAAGAAAATTATAAAGAATTCTTTGAAAGCAAAATTAACTCCGAATCCAGTCGTATCCTCAACTCAAATAAACTTTGAATCTAAAGTTTCCGGAGATGCAATTTATGCAATTTACAACATGAACGGTAAATTGATTTCCCAAAATAGGTTCTCTGCAAATAGAGGTAATAATCAAATTTTAGTTAATGCAGCGAATTTAAAGTCTGGTATTTATTTCATAAAAGTTGATTTAGCGGGACAATACTCTTCAACATTAAAAATGATCAAAAAATAAGTTCGTCAGAAGAACAATAAAAAAGGGTCTCAATTGAGGCCCTTTTTTATTTATTATCATTTAAATTCCAACTGCCCTCGAAGACAATTTTTACTTCACCAGTTAATACGATGTTCTTAAATGTGTCATTTATACTTTTAAAGGTTACATCTAATTGGCCACCCTTCGTATTAACAGTAATAGATCCAGAGCTTAAATTTCTTCTTAATGCTTGACTTAGCGCTGCTGCTGTAACTCCTGTTCCGCAACTTAAGGTTTCATCTTCAACGCCTCTTTCATAAGTTCTCATACTTAATTCATTTTCTGAATTCACTTTCACATTATTAATGTTTATTCCTTCCTTGTTAAACCTATCTGAAAAGCGTATGTTTTTGGCCCAATCTGTGAATTGAATATCCACAATATCATCGAAGGAAACGTAATGGGGGGATCCAGTATTCATTATAATTGTATTCCCATTATCTTCAATATTTTCCTTACTTACATCATTCATGCTAATTGATACATGATCTCGAGTGACGGTTGCAGTATGCAGCCCATCGGGTGCACCAAAAGTGAATTCAGATTTATCTGGGAAGATGTAGTTTGCAGCAAAATGAGCAATACATCTGCCTCCATTACCGCACATTGAACTTAAGTTTCCATCAGAATTATAATAAATCATTTCAAAATCACTAGTTTCACTTTTTGCCAGAATGATAAGGCCATCAGCCCCAATTCCAAAATGTCGGTCGCACATTAATTTAACTGGTAATTCTAGTATTTCGCCTCTTCCATCAATGATAATAAAATCGTTACCGGTTCCTTGATATTTAACGAAGTTGGTTGTAGCTGATTTATTCATCTATTAAAATAGTTCTCTTTAAATTTTCATCTTTTATTACCTCAGGACTTAAATTCATATTATTAAATCCTTTTAGTTGATAGATATCTCTTTGTATTTGTAAATAGTAATAATTGTCGATGCGATAAATCAAAGGGTTTTCACCAGAAATATTTATCAGTTTCAGTTTTAATTTTGGCCCCCAAGTTTCAATAATCATTTGCTTATTTTCGTCGGTTTTAAATAAATCAATAGTTACACTTTCAATTTTATTAAAGTCAGATTTCTCAGTTTTATTTAATACATTCTTAGTTGGAGAATTTGTTTCTTTCAACTTATTTTTTTCTACTGATGAGGCTCTTACTTTTGATTCCTTTTGCACTTTACTACTTAAAACGGAGTTGGTAGTTTGTTCAATTGCTTCTCTTTCAATTTCTTTAACTAACGAACTTGATTCTAATTTTAGGTTGATAGGTTTTACATTGATCGAAGCAATTAATGTTTCATAAAAAATAACGGTATCCTTATCCATGGATTCATCATTGCTTAGTCTATTGCTTGTTAGGTTTTGAACGGGAATATTCTTTTCGTCGATTAAAGATTCACTAACTGGCTCCTCTTCTGGACTAATAATGTAATCCTTATCTTTATTGACGGCAATTAATTCTGCCTCTTCAAGCATTTTAATAGAATCTAAATAGGGGCTTCTTTTTTCTTTTATAATTGAGGATTCCGAAGCATCACTTTGATTGGATTTTTTCCAAAACTTCAAGCGATTCATGCTTTTATCCTTTAGCGTGATGTAGTCAGTCGTCTTTTGGATTGAACCAGTTTGAGTGTATTTAAAGATTGCAACATAACCTAATAGTAGAATTGAAACACTAGCTGCGGCATACATCCATGCTCTAGAATTAGTCCTAATTTCAGGTTCGTTTAATCTTTTTTGTAAATACTCTTTTAATTCTTCAGCACCTTCATTTTCAATTCCTTGAATTACTTTTTTAAACAGTTCAACATCATTCTTTAATTCTTCATCGGCCGCAATTTTTGCCTCAAATGCAATAGCCTCTGATTTTGAGAGATTGCCTTCTAGGTATTCAATTATTTGATCTTCGCGGTTCATTAATTTAAAAAATCTGTTGAGTTATATTTCTCTTTAACTTGGTTAGCTAGTGTTTTTAAGCATTGATGTTTTTTACTCTTCGCAACATTAGAATTTGCAAGATTATTGGCTTCGGCAATAGTATTCATATCAAAACCGTCAAAGTAAAACATCAAAAGAATTTTTCGGCAAATATCCCCCATTTCGTTTAGTAGGTTTCTTACAATTGATAAATCTAGTTCTTCTAAATTATTTTCAGAGGTTGATGGTTTTTCTTTGACCTCTATAACTTCTAAATGACTTTGACGTTGATTCTTTTTCCATCGTTTATTCCAAAGGTTTTTACAGATGGCAAAAATGTATGTACTTGGTTTTACATCTAAAATAAAATCCGGCTTTCTGGCATTTTTCCATAATACGATTATTGCATCTTGTAAGATATCCTCGGCATCTTCTACTTCTCCTTGATGTTCGAATACATACTTTTTGATCATAGCTTCGTTCTGTTTAAACAAATCAACCAAAACCTCTCTATCGCCATTCTTGATGCGAGTAATAAGATTCTCGTAGTTCGGTATGGATGATTGGTGCATTTCAGCCACTATGTATACTTTTTTATCGAAAAAGGTAAATCTTTACTACTGCAAAGTACACCAAGTCTTCCATATTTGCGTTGTACACTTACCAAAATTGCAAACAATTAACTAACTTAACAGATGAATATGAAACGTTTATTTGAACAACAAAAATGGGTAGGACTCCTGCTTGCTGGAATGCTTGGTGGGGTAGTAAGTCTTTTTGGGTTTATGGCATTTGCGCCCAATTCTTTTAACGAACTGGATATTGAGGCAAAGCAAAACGCTTCTGCACAACTTGCGCGATATGCAAAACTTGAAGCGGTTCCGGCTTTTGATTTTACCGGTGTATCAGAAATCGCTAATCCTGCGGTAGTACATATCAAAACAACTTCTTCAGGAACAATGCAAGGTAATACACAAATTCCTATGGATCCTTTTGATTTCTTTAGAGGTCCAGGTTTTCAAATGCCTAATCAGGGCCCTAGTGTAGCGAGTGGTTCAGGAGTTATTATTTCAGATGATGGATATATAGTTACGAATAATCACGTTGTTGAAAATGGAAATAAGATTGAAGTGGTTTTAAATGATAAGCGAACTTATATCGCTGAATTAATTGGAACAGATAAAAATACAGATTTAGCAGTTCTGAGAATTGCCGAAGGGAACCTACCATTTTTAAAACTTGGTAATAGTGATGAAGTAAAGGTAGGACAATGGGTAGTAGCCGTGGGAAATCCTTTTAATTTAAACAGTACTGTTACTCTTGGTATTGTAAGTGCTGTAGGTAGGAATATTGACCTTATACGAAGTAAAGGGAATCAATATGCCATTGAAAATTTTATTCAAACAGACGCTGCAATCAACCCTGGTAATTCTGGTGGAGCTCTTGTGAATGTACGTGGTGAATTAGTTGGGATTAATACTGCTATTGCGTCGCAAACAGGTTCTTATGCAGGCTACGGATTTGCCGTTCCTGTAAACCTAATGAAGAAAATAGTTAATGACTTGATGAAGTATGGTCAAGTACAACGCGCAATTTTAGGAGTTTCAATTCAAGAGATTACGCAAGATTTAGCGGATGAAAAGGGACTTAAAGATTTGAAAGGAGTTTTCATCGCAGATGTTATTGATAATGGAGCTGCAGAAAAGGCAGGTATATCAAAAGGTGATGTGATTTTGTCTCTTGGCGGCGAAGAAGTTAATAGTTCCAGTAGATTACAAGAATTAGTTGGTAAATATCGTCCGGGTGACAAGGTTAAAATCATTATCAAAAGGTCTGGTAAAGAAAAAACTTTAACAGCTACATTATTAAGCAAGGATGGTGAAGCAAAGCTTGAGACTGCAAGTGTAAATTCTTTAAATACATTTGATGGTATGGCAATGGTGAACACCACGCGCGATGAGAGAACTAAGGCAAACCTAAAAAATGGAGTAAAAGTTAGTGAAATTCAAGGTGGTTGTTTCAAGGAATCAGGTATTCCTGAAGGATTCTACATTACCCATATTAATAATGAGAAAGTATATTCTGCAAGGGGAGCCGTTTCTATCTTAAAATCGCTTTCAGGGAGCATAGTAATAGAAGGTAAAACAAGCGGCGGTAAGGAAAAGATTTTTGCTGTTAAACTGCCAAAAGCCAAAGAAAAATCGGAACAATAATTTATGATTATGTAAAGCCCGAGTAATCGGGCTTTTTTTTAATCTTCAAAAACGTTGGGGTCTTGTCTGGATAAGCCAGAATTCCAATCGTTATTGCTACCGGATCCCGAAGAATTGTCATCAGAAGATGGTCCATCATAGAAATTATCTTCATTCAGTTTGGAGCTTCTTGTTTCCACAGTGACGCTCGGATTAGGATTGGTGTTGTAGTCTGGTTTATGGGCTCTTATCTGCTCACGCTCATACGAGGTTAAATCTTGGAATTTTGAGTATTGACCTACAAATTTACAAAAGGCTGAACCAACAGTACCATGACGGTTTTTACCGATTATTACCTCGGTTAATCCTTTAATACCATAGTTTAATTCTTCTTCTCCTCCGTTATGTCCAGCGCTTTCATTAGTGTCCATGCCCATTTTCTCATAATACTCATTACGATATAGGAACATTACCATATCAGCATCTTGTTCAATAGAACCCGATTCCCTCAAGTCTGAAAGTTGAGGTCTCTTGTTTCCGCGTTTTTCAACTTCACGACTTAACTGCGCGAGTGCAATTACGGGAATATTTAAATCTTTGGCTAGAGCTTTTAATGATCTTGAAATAAATGCAATTTCCTGCTCTCGGTTTCCAGCCCCTTTCGTTTCATGTCTCAATAACTGTAAATAATCTACAATTACCATATCAAGTCCATGCTGAGAGTGAACTCTTCTACATTTTGCATTTAAGTCAAAAATATTTAATTGAGGGGTATCATCAATGAATATTCGTGCTTCTTGTAATGCGCTAGTTTCTTCTTGTAATCTACCTAACTCATCTGGGACTAAATTCCCTTTTTTAATTTTATCGCCTTCCACCTGAGCTTCTGCAGAGATTAATCGATTTACTAACTGAATGTCTGACATCTCTAACGAGAAAATCATTACGCTCTTTTTGTGATCAACTGCCGCATTTCTTAATAAAGATAATGCAAAGGCAGTTTTTCCCATTGCAGGACGAGCAGCTAGAATAACCAAATCACTTGGTTGCCATCCACCATTTACTCGATCTAAATCTGTGAAGCCAGAAGCTACTCCGGTAATACCATCATTTTCATTACTCATTTTTGCCTCTATATCTTTCAATGACGTGGAAATGAGTTCTGAAATTTGTTGATAGTTACGTTTTAACCCTTGATCTTTGATTTCGTAAAGTTTGGATTCAGATTTATCGAGTAATTCAAAACTATCCATAGCATCATCGTAGGCGTCAAACTGAATTTCTCCAGCAACCTTAATCAATGATCTTTGAATAAACTTTTGGGTTAAAATTCTAGAGTGAAATTCAATATTTGCTGCAGAAGAAACTTTGTTTGTTAATTGAGCTAAATAAATGTTTCCACCAGCTGCCTCAAGTTTACCTTCGTTTTTTAAGTAGTTGGAAACTGTAAAAAGGTCTACTGCGTTTGCTGTTTCGTATAAATGCTCTATTGCTTCGTAAATAACTTGATTTTGCGGATGATAAAAGTGATCTTTTGATAATATATCCTTTACGTTATTGATTTTATCTCTGTCCAACATCATTGCACCTAGAACTGCCTCTTCAAGTTCTGTAGAATGAGGAGCCATTCGACCCAATCTATCGGCGTATAGTTCTTTTGGGTAAGACTTTTTAGTTTTACGATTGCTGGTTGGTTGAAAATCATCCATAGTTTTTCAAAATAACGAAAAGGTTAATAATTAGGGGTAAATAGTTGTTCACAGCAAATTGTTTAGAAGGGGTGGAAAAAGCATTTTTTATGAATAAAAATGCGAGGTTCAGTTAAATTTTCTTACTAAAATAGAAAAAAAAATTATGACAAAAATATTTACCAATATCACTCGTTGAACTTTGAGACCAATTATCCACATCATGGGATAAACCATGTTATTTCTCAGCTCTAAATAGATTATATTTGTTATCAATAGTATGGAAGCAAAATTTTCACCACGAGTTAAGGAAGTAATACAATACAGTAGGGAGGAAGCTATACGTTTAGGACATGACTACATCGGTTGTGAGCATCTGCTTTTAGGCATTATAAGAGAAGGAGAAGGAAAAGCATTCAAGAATCTTTTGATGTTGGATGTTGATGCTCTTCGCTTAAAAAAGAGCATTGAGGATAGTATCCGAAGTACAGCTTCAAAAGCAACAAATCTTGGAAATATTCCATTAACTAAACAAGCGGAAAAAGCTTTGAAGATTACATACCTCGAGGCGAAAATTTTTAAAACTGATCTAATAGGTACTGAACATTTACTTTTGTCAATTTTAAGAGATGAAGATAATGTAGCATCAAAAGTTTTGGCGCAGTATGGTGTAACTTATGATGTATTCAAGGCAGCCTTAGAAGAAGGAGTTGAAGGTATTCGTAATGAAATGAGTAGTGAAGAGGGCGAAACACCTGAGGATTATTATAAAGAAGAAAAAAGAGCGCAATCTGCAAAAAGTAAGTCAAAATCCAAAACTCCAGTGCTGGATAATTTTGGAAGAGATCTTACAAAAGCAGCCGAAGAGGGGAAGCTAGATCCAATCGTAGGTAGAGAAAAAGAAATTGAGAGAGTCAGTCAAATTCTCTCAAGACGGAAAAAGAATAATCCCGTACTTATTGGTGAACCAGGAGTTGGTAAAACTGCTATAGCTGAAGGTCTTGCGCTTCGAATTGTGCAACGTAAAGTTTCACGTGTGCTGTTCAATAAGCGAGTAGTAAGCCTAGATTTGGCAAGTATGGTTGCGGGTACCAAATATCGTGGCCAATTTGAAGAACGAATGAAAGCTCTAATGATGGAGCTTGAAAAAGCTGAAGATGTTATCCTTTTCATTGATGAAATTCATACAATTGTTGGTGCTGGTGGTGCATCGGGTTCCCTAGATGCTTCAAATATGTTTAAACCCGCTTTAGCTAGAGGGGAAATTCAATGTATAGGAGCAACTACACTCGACGAGTATCGCCAACACATTGAAAAAGACGGTGCATTAGAGCGACGCTTTCAAATGGTGTTAATTCAACCGGCTAACCCTGATGAAACCATTGAAATTCTTCATAACATCAAAGGAAAGTATGAAGACCATCACAGCGTAAACTATTCGGACGATGCCATAAAAGCTTGTGTAGATTTATCCGAAAGATATATGAGTGACAGACATCTTCCTGATAAGGCAATTGATATTCTAGACGAGGCAGGTGCTCGTGTTCATATTTCAAACATTCACGTTCCCACTGAGATTGTTGATCTCGAAGGTAAAATTGAAGAAATCAAATCTGAAAAGAACAAAGTAGTAAAAAGTCAGAATTTTGAAGAAGCAGCCAAACTTAGAGACAAGGAAAAACGCCTTTTAGAGGAGTTAGAGCTTGCTAAATCAGAATGGGAAGACAAGGCAAAAAATGAGCGATATTCGGTTACCGAAGAAGATATTGCGTCGGTAATTTCTATGATAACAGGTATTCCTGTAAAACGTATGGGAGAGGATGAAAGTAAGCGTTTGCTAAATATGTCTGATACGTTAAAACAAAGAGTAATTGGGCAAAACAAAGCGGTTGAGAAACTTTCTAAAACAATCCAAAGGACCAGAGCAGGATTCAAAGAACCCAATAGACCTATTGGTTCATTTATTTTCTTAGGGCCAACAGGAGTCGGAAAAACAGAGCTAGCTAAAACCCTAAGTGAATTCCTTTTTGACTCTGACGATGCTCTTATTCGTATAGATATGAGCGAATACATGGAAAAGTTTGCAGTAAGTAGATTAGTAGGAGCTCCTCCCGGTTATGTAGGATATGAAGAAGGTGGTTTGTTGACAGAAAAGGTAAGACGTAAGCCTTATTCGGTCGTATTGTTTGATGAGGTAGAAAAAGCTCATCCAGACGTTTTTAATTTAATGTTACAAGCATTAGATGAGGGATTCATGACAGACTCTAATGGTAGGAAAATTGATTTCAGAAATACTGTAATTATAATGACTTCAAATATCGGTTCAAGGCAGTTAAAAGACTTTGGAACAGGCGTAGGATTTGGAACACACAATAAGCAAGAAAGTAAAGACCGTGAATCAAAAATGGTCATTGAAGGTCAGTTAAAGAAATTCTTTTCTCCTGAATTCCTGAACCGTATTGATGATGTTATTGTTTTTGAGTCATTAGATAAGGATAATATTGTAAAAATACTTGATATACGAATGACTAGAATGCTCAAGCGTATTGAAGATTTAGGTTACAAAATAGAAATTTCTGCGAAAGCCAAGGAGTTTTTGGGTGACAAGGGTTTTGATGCAGATTTTGGCGCTAGGCCATTGCAACGTGCACTACAAAAATATTTGGAAGAACCATTAGCAGAAAGAGTCCTTCAAGGGACTTTAAAAGAAGGTGATACATTAAAGATTGATTGGAAAGCGGGTAGTGAAGAATTGAGTATATCGGCAAAAGCTAAGCGAGCTTCAAAAAAGACAAAAGACTCTAAATAATTATTGATAAAATTATTAATTCTTCCTAGAATCAACGTATTTTTCTGGTCTTATTGAAGTATCTATCTCGATATCTTTTACCTTCTTTACCTCCCAATTCTTTCCAAAGGGTTTTCATATTTTGTATTCTCTTACCTGGATCAGGATGAGTGCTTAAGAATTCAGGAATTCGGCTTCCTCCAGAGGAATTCATTTTTTTGAAAAAACCGGCAGCACCTGTAGCATTGTAAGATGTGTTATACAGCCATCTTACAGAATACTCGTCAGACTCAGATTCATCAGATCTACCGTATTTCAATTGTGCTATGCCTGATGCAATATTTGCAAGTTCATTATATTGTGAGTCGACTAATACGCTAGTAAGTATTTGCAACCCATACTGACGAGTTAAAGCATCTGTGCTATGTCGCATTTCAGCATGTGCCATTTCGTGTCCCATTACTCCGGCTAACTCATCTTCTGATTCCAAGAATCTAAGTATACCCGTATAGAAATATATGTATCCGCCTGGTGTACAAAAAGCATTTAATGTGCTGTCGTCAATAATTCTAATTCTCCATGCAAAATCATTTTTGTGTTTTAGTTGGTTGTTGTTTAAAATGCTGTCTCTAATAGAATATAAATAACTGTATAATTCAACATTGCTGGCACTATCTAGAAGTGAATTTTCATATTGACTATCTATTGATTGGGAAACT
>Ga0255772_10002080_pt1 | contig 19652 bp, 27 predicted proteins | sample 071ome_34_FD_179970 | JGI IMG/M metagenome (GOLD analysis project Ga0255772, IMG submission 179970) | Coastal salt marsh microbial communities from the Groves Creek Marsh, Skidaway Island, Georgia - 071411BT metaG (version 2) | ecosystem: Environmental > Aquatic > Marine > Intertidal zone >...
ATCGGTTTATTGGTCCTCAACTTATATCTTATAATTCGTCTCAACTCATACGTGAGAGGTTCCAGGGGTGGACAGTAGCAGAATTTGCACACACTTACACCATGCGCTCCGTGGGGAGTTATAATACAGATCAAGCGTCTCGCAAGGAACTAGTCCTTTTCAATTATGAAGTGTGAAGTCACCCTCTACGTTGCAGGTCACGTCTTCAAAGAAGAAGTCTATGCTCGTGACTACCAGGAAGCAAGGCAAGTTGCCCTTGCTCGCAACCCGAATGCAAAAGTTATTGGAGTTACCGCTAAACTTTAATGATACAGTATGATCGTGATAAAATGTCTGAAGCAACTGCAAGACGTTTAGTTGCTTCAGAGGGCAGTATTGATGGTACTATTATTGTTAAGAAGGATATTCCGATTTTCGTTATGGAGATCGGAGATCCTTTTAATGTTGTTGGGATGATTTCTGAGTACCGAAAGCAAAACGGTTCTCATTATCCCAGCAATGTTAAAGCATGGAGAAGTAGTTTCCTCACTCATCAGGAAACTGATATGTTTGATGATGTCATTACTTTTTTGGTTGACACTTGCGATAAAAAAATTGCAGAACACTATGGTGTATTTGTAAAGCATCAATGTATACAGATGTGGGTGATGGAATATGAGAAGGGAAACTGGGCAGCAAAACATACCCATTATCCCACAGATTGGTCTGCCGTATACTATGCTGGTATGGACGATCAATCTGCACCTGTGATTGTAGAGAATAGTATTAGGATTAATCCTAAGTCTGGAACTTTGGTTCTGTTCCCAGGAATTCTAGATCATAAAGTTCCTGCAACTGCATCGCAGAGAAAAGTATTGGCAATGAATTTAATGAAGAAGGATGTAGGATAGTGTGGCGTATTTGGGCAAAAGCATTGGGGCAAAAAGATGGACGAGATGACAGAGAAGCAGATATTGTTGCTGGCATACGCACCCTTATTTTTATTTCTTACTTGGTTACCAACCTTTTTATTATTAGTGGAGTGATTAGACACTGGAATGACGTACCAACTAAAAGACTACCTGTACTCAATCAACCAATCTAAAAAGAGTATTCTAGATGATGATGCTGATGCTGAGCGAGGGTATCCTGCTTACATTATTAACAGGTGCCTCAGTTCTTTCACTGATACGGTATTGTATGCTAATGAAATGAACAAGAATCCGCATCTACCAAAGAAGATGCAATATGACTTTTTTATAAATAGTGTGAAACCTAGGAAGCGTTTCTCTCCCTGGGCTCGCAAAGATTCTATTGATTATCTTGAAGTAGTCAAAGAGTATTATGGTTATAATGACGATAAAGCACTCCAAGCTCTCAGGATTCTTACCAAGGATCAACTAGATCATATTACAAAGGCATTGAATAAAGGTGGAAAAAGATGAGCGGTGAAACTGAGATCCAGTGGAAGCAAACTGACATGGTTGAAGTGGTTCTCAAGGAACCAGATGACTTCCTCAAAGTGAGAGAAACGCTAACCAGAATCGGTGTGGCATCTCGTAAAGAGAGGAAGATCTATCAGTCATGCCATATCTTGCATAAGCAAGGCAAGTATTATATTGTACACTTTAAAGAGTTGTTTGCTCTTGATGGTAAGCATACTAATTTTTCTTTGAATGATCTTCAAAGAAGGAATAGAATTGCTCAACTACTTTCTGATTGGGGACTCATCAGCATTGTTTCTCCTGATAAAGTAGAAAATCTTGCGCCACTAAATCAAATTAAAGTGCTTGCATTCAAAGACAAAAACGATTGGACTCTAGAAAGCAAGTATAATATTGGTAGGAAGAAAACTGCTGAAGAGTAATTGCAAAACAATATTAATGATCTCGTAATTAAACAACGAGATTGCGATCCAAATTTACATAGATGGAAAACGTGGGAACCAAATACACCATTCGCTCCTAGAGTAGATGTCTCTCTGTACTCTCATAGAGTCCAGGGAGATTTGCCACATCAAATCATATCTGAGATTGAAGATCGTAAACTCGGATACTATGATGGAGACGAATGGAAAACATACAACGTATTTTCATGGACTAGTCCTTGGGTAACCCAATTGTCCGAAACGATATGGGAAGCATATCTCAAATACACAAACTCTATCGGAGTTGAAACTTACGATAAAGATAAAGTTTGGATTCGTGGTTGGGTGGTAAGACTAGACCCAGGGCAGGGATTAAAAATACACTCTCACTCACTTCACGAGAATACATTTCTAAGTGGAAACTTATCGCTAACCGAAAACAACACCACTACTGACTACTGGATACCATTATTCAGTTTATATCATGGGATGTTTAGATATGAAAATCATCCAGGATCAATGGTGCTATTTCCTTCATGGTTGCAGCATAGTGTGGATGAAAATCACTCAGGAAAGGTACGGTATTCTCTAGCATTTGATATGTTCTCCGAACATACTATGAATTATGTTAGTGCTAACCGTAATAAAAGTGAGGAAATCCAGAATAATATACTGTTGTCAAAAAAGTTCTCAGAGATATAATTATATGTGTGATGCCTAACGGGTCACATGTACACGTCGCTTTTTAAGGACAATGGTAACATTTAATTGGGAAACATATACGCCGTATTCTATCGGGTTCAATGAAACATTCAACAGACTGGAAGCTCTTGCAGGAGGTGGAACGAATTACCCTCCTTACAACATCGTTAACGGATCTGATGGCAGAACCACTTTGGAGGTCGCTCTTGCTGGATTTTCAAGAGAAGATATTGAAGTGGAAACAGAACGGAATGTTCTGACTGTCTCAGCACGAAAAGCACCAGAAGACAAAGAAAGAAACTACGAACATAAAGGAATTTCATACAGGACATTCTCACGCAACTGGCAGATGGGAGATGATGTAGAGGTTGAGAGCGTAGACTTTGTTGATGGTTTGCTGACAATCTCACTCAGAAAAGAACTGCCAGAAAAACAGAAGCGTAAGAAGTGGTTCTAAATAATAATGAAGGGGACTTGACGGTCCCCTTTTCCTTTGGTATACTATAGAAAACATGTTTTGATTATGTCAGACACAATTAATCACAGCGTTCGTATTGTCCATCTTGTGACAGGCGACTACATCATTTGCAACTTTACCCAGGTTAGAGAAGAAGAGAAATTTGTAGCATATCAACTTCTGTATCCTCTTGCGTTGAATCTCAGCACTGCTCCTGACAATCCAGAAGAGTATAATGTTTCCTACCGTCGTTGGAATCCATATACTCCTTATGAAGATCATCGCATTGCTCCTAGCAGCGTAGTATCTGCTATGCCACCTGCTGGTGAGATCCTACAGAACTATGTTACTAAACTGAAAGAGGCAGGTGTTGACCTCTCATTCCTACCTAATAACGGAGCTGATATCCTTGGAGAAACTACTCAAAGTGCTGTTACTGAAGGACCAGTGGCTGCTGGCGTCAGTTGATGAAATTGAGGATGCTCAGTTTGGAGATCCAGACTGCATCCTCACTGACCCAATGTTGATTGAGGGAGACCAGTTGACAGACTGGCTCCCTTTTGCCGATGTGAAAGAGTGCGTAGTCCGTTCGTCTGATATAATGACGTTTGTGGACCCGAGCGAGCGGTTGCTTGCTCAGTTTTATAATGGAAAAACCGAACTGCTTACTGAATGAAGTTTTATACTAATGTTGAACAAGCAGGCAACCGTCTGCTGGTCCGTGGTTATGAAGGCGGTGCTCCGTTTTCTTATAGAGTGTCGTTTAGTCCTACCTTATATGTTCCTACCAAAAATTATTCTGAGTGGAGAACTCTTGAGGGAGACTGTGTAGAACCAATTAACATGGGTTCTATTAATGAAGCCAAGGAGTTCATCAAAAGGTATAAAGATGTTGAGGAGTTTCCCATCTATGGGAACAGTCGTTACCTCTATCAATACATCGCGGAACAGCATCCTGAAGAAGAGATTCTTTATGATGTGTCTAAGATCCGTGTGTTTACTATTGACATTGAGACGGCAGCAGAGAACGGGTTTCCAGACATTGAAACTGCAGATCAAGAGATTCTAGCGATCAGTATCAAGGATTCTTATACTGGTCGCATTATTGTCTTTGGTGCTCGCCCGTTTGAGAACAAAGATAGCATGGTTGACTACATGCATTTCCGTTCTGAGGAGTCAATGCTGACAGCATTCCTTCAGTATTGGAATGAAAACTGTCCTGATGTGGTTACTGGTTGGAATGTTCAGTTGTTTGATATTCCCTATATTGCTCGGCGCATTGATAGGATCCTTGGTGAGAAGTATACTAAGACTCTTAGCCCTTGGAAGCTTATTTCTTCTAGGGAAATTTTCATTAAGGGAAGAAAACAGATCGCGTATGATCTTCCAGGAATTTCTACTCTGGATTATTATGACCTGTACCGAAAATTCACTTACACAAACCAAGAGTCTTATCGGTTGGATCATATCGCCTTCGTTGAACTCGGAGAAAAAAAGTTAGATCACTCTGAGTTTGATACTTTCAAGGAGTTCTATGAGAACGACTGGCAGAAGTTTATTGAATATAACATTCATGACGTTCGCCTGGTGGACAAACTGGATGACAAGATGAAACTGATTGAACTCGCATTCACTATGGCATACGATGCCAAGGTGAACTATGAAGATGTGTTTAGTCAGGTTCGCATGTGGGATAACTATATTTACTGCGAACTTTTGAAGAGGAAGATTGCAATTCCTCCTAAGAAAGAAGCGACCAAGACTGAGAAGTATGCGGGTGCTTATGTCAAAGAACCGAAACCAGGATTCTATGATTGGGTTGTGTCTTTTGACCTTAACAGTCTGTATCCTCACCTTATTATGCAGTACAATATCTCGCCAGAGACACTCCAAGATACCAGACACTCAACAGTTACCGTTGATAAAATACTTGATAAGCAAGTAGAGATTGATGGTGAGTTTTCTGTCTGTGCTAATGGTGCTCAGTATCGCAAAGATGTCCATGGGTTTCTTCCTCAGATGATGAAGAAGATGTATGACTCTCGTGTCATCTTCAAGAAAAAGATGATTGCCGCTAAGAAGGAATATGAAAAAACTCCTACTGTTGAGCTCTCAAAAGAGATTGCGAGATGTAACAACATCCAAATGGCTAAGAAGATCTCTCTTAATAGTGCTTATGGCGCTATCGGTAATGAGCACTTTAGATATTACCGCCTTGCAAACGCAGAAGCGATTACTTTATCTGGGCAAGTCTCTATCCGCTGGATTGAGAATAAGATGAATGGATATCTAAATAGACTTTTGCAAACTGAAGGTACGGATTATGTCATTGCATCTGACACTGACTCAATCTATCTTAACCTTGGACCTCTTGTTAATAAATTTTTTGCTAATCAGTCTGGTGATAAAGCAAAGATTGTTGGAATACTTGACAAGATCTGTCAGGAGAAGTTGGAACCATTCATTGAATCCAGTTATCAGGAACTTGCGAATTACGTTTCGGCATATGAACAAAAGATGCAAATGAAGCGTGAGAATATTGCTGACCGTGGTATCTGGACTGCGAAGAAGCGTTACATTCTCAACGTATGGGACAGTGAAGGTGTTAGATATAAAGAACCCAAGATGAAGATCATGGGTTTGGAAACGGCAAGGAGCTCTACTCCTGCGTATTTTAGGGACAAATTGTATGCAGCGTTTAAGATTATTATCGGCAAGACAAATGATGAGCTTATCGCTTTTATCAATGATGTGCGAGCAGAGACCAGAGAGCGACCATACGAAGAAGTTGCCTTCCCGCGAGGAGTTAACAACCTGGCAAAATATAGACACCCAACTGAAATCTATACAAAGGGAACACCCATCCACGTCAGAGGTGCATTGCTCTATAACCATTATGTGAAGAAGCATAAGGTAGAACATAAGCATCAACTCATCCAAGAGGGTGAGAAGATCAAGTTCATGTACCTCAAGACTCCCAATCCCATCTACGAAAACTGCATCAGTTTCTTTGGTGAGTTGCCGAAGGAGTTTGGCATTGAGAAGTATGTGGATTACCAAACACAATTTGAAAAATCATTCCTAGAACCGCTCAAAAATGTGCTACAATGTATTGGGTGGCAACACGAAAAGACCATTACGATTGGGAGTTTCTTTGAGTGAGTAAGAAGATCTTTGTAGTCACTTGGACCAACCATGTTGTGGGTCAAGTAGGTCCTGAAGACATCAAATGCTTTGAAGACTACAATACTGCTCGTGCTTTTGCAAAGCTTATGGGGCAGTCTTATCAGTATGTACATTTTTATGAGGAGAGAGTAGATCAATGGGATTCCTAGATACTGTAATCAAAGAGTCAGGCAATGAGTTTGCTAGCATTGTTTCTGAAGGGGTTGCTGCTGGCGACATTACATCTTACGTTGACACTGGGTCTTATATTTTTAATGCCCTTGTTAGTGGTTCCCTTTTTGGAGGGCTTCCTTCCAACAAGGTTACTGCCTTGGCAGGAGAGAGCTCAACAGGAAAGACTTTCTTTGCTCTTTCTGTCGTTGGTAATTTCCTGCGAGATAATCCTACTGGCGGAGTCATTTATTTTGAGTCCGAGTCTGCAATCTCTCGCGAGATGATTGAAGAACGTGGCATTGATTCCAAGCGGATGATCATCATGCCCGTTGCTACCATTGAAGAGTTCCGAACTCAGGCGGTTCGTATTCTGGACAAATACATGAAAGAACCTAAAGATGAGAGGGTTCCTATGCTGTTTGTGCTAGACTCCCTTGGTATGCTTTCCACCTCTAAGGAGATGGAGGACATCTCCAACGACAAGCAGGTTCGTGACATGACCAAATCTCAGTTGATCAAGGGTGCCTTCCGTGTGCTAACATTGAAACTGGGTCAAGCAAACGTGCCTATGGTCGTCACCAACCACACTTATGACGTGATCGGTTCCTATGTCCCCACCAAGGAGATGGGAGGCGGTACAGGTCTCAAGTATGCTGCTTCTACAATCATTTACCTTGGTAAGAAAAAGGAGAAGGATGGTACTGAAGTCGTTGGTAACATCATCAAGTGTGAGGCAAAGAAGTCTCGCCTAACCAAGGAGGGTAGCAAAGTTGAGACACGTCTATTTTTTGACGAGCGTGGACTGGACAAGTATTACGGACTACTGGAACTGGGTGAACAGTACGGAGTCTTCGCCAGGAAGGGCAATCGGATTGTTGTTGGGGAATCTTCCGTTTATCCTTCTGTTATACTTGCTAATCCCGAAAAATACTTCACGCCCGAAGTGATGGAAAAACTGGAAGAGGCAGCACGTAAAGAATTCTCTTATGGCAACTGAGCGTATTGAACAAACTATCTTGCGTAATCTCCTTTTCACTGAGGAGTATTACCGTAAGGTAGTTCCTTTTTTAAAAGCAGATTACTTTCAGGAATATCATGAAAAGATTATCTTTGAAGAGATCGCTGACTTCGCTAGTAAGTATGACAAAGTTCCTACTCAAGAAGTCCTTACGATTAATCTTCAGAATCGTAACGACCTTACCGATGATGCGTTTCAAGATTCGGTACAGACGGTACGTGGACTCACAGACGAGTGGGTTGACTACGAATGGCTCCTTGACGCCACAGAAAAGTGGTGTCAAGACAGAGCAATCTACCTTGCCCTCATGCGGTCTATCAAGATCGCAGATGGAGGCGATAAGAAAATATCAAAGGATGCGATCCCAGGCATACTCCAAGAGGCCCTGGCAGTATCGTTTGACGAACACATAGGACACAGTTACACAGAGCAAGCAGAAGAACGTTATGATTTCTACCACCGAGTTGAAGAGAAAGTCCCCTTTGATCTGGAAAAGTTTAACTTCATTACCAAAGGTGGTCTCTCTAACAAGACTCTCAATGTCGCTCTTGCTGGTACAGGCGTCGGGAAGTCTCTATTCATGTGCCATTGCGCTGGTGCCGCGCTCACACAGGGGTACAACGTACTCTACATTACATGTGAAATGGCAGAGGAAAAGATTGCTGAGCGAATTGACGCAAACCTTCTGAATGTCCCTGTCAAAGACATTGTAGATTTACCCGAGATGATCTTCACCAGTAAGGTCAATGAGATCGCTCGTAAAACTCGTGGTAAACTTATCATCAAAGAGTATCCCACTGCATCAGCACACGCTGGTCACTTTAAGGCACTGCTTAGCGATCTCAAGTTGAAGAAAGATTTCAAACCTGATATCATCTTCGTGGACTATCTTAATATCTGTGCAAGTGTGAGGTACAAAGGTGCGATTGTCAACAGTTACACGTATGTTAAAGCGATTGCTGAGGAGCTTCGGGGTCTTGCTGTGGAATGTGGGGTTCCTATTGTTAGTGCTACTCAGACCACTCGTAGTGGTTTTGGCAATAGCGATCCAGATCTTACCGATACTTCTGAGTCTTTTGGTCTTCCTGCCACTGCTGATTTTATGTTCGCTCTTATTTCTACTGAGGAGTTGGAACAACAGGGTCGCATCATGGTCAAACAACTTAAGAACCGATACTCAGATCTCGTTACCTCACGAAAATTCATGGTGGGAATTGACAGATCCAAAATGAAGCTGTATGATGTTGCTGATGACGCATCAGTCATCAACATTAACTCGGAAGACCCTGGTGAGGAGTTCTCCCAATTTGCAGAAACACAAAACCGTCTATCTAAATTTGCTGAATGGAACGTATGATTGATTTTAACCGTTATGAAGAGTTTGTCTCGGCAGTTACTTCTGACTGCTCAACAAACTTTGTTGACTTTGCTGATCGTATTGGCGAGTTGGATCGTGAGGGTGCCAATATTGAGCGTCTCCTTACTGCTGGTGTTGGGATTAATGCTGAAGGTGGTGAGTTTCTGGAAATCATTAAGAAGATGGTCTTCCAAGGAAAACCGTGGAACGATGATAACCGTGAGCATCTTATCATTGAGTTGGGTGATATTCTATGGTATGTCGCTCAGGCAACAATGGCTCTGGGCGTCAGCTTTGATGAAGTCATTGAGACAAACGTGAAGAAACTTGAGAAGCGTTATCCTGGTGGTTCGTTTGAGATCCGTCGTTCTGAAGTTCGCGCAGCAGGTGACCGATGAAGACTCTTACGCTAGAAGATTATCAGAAGGCAGGTGAAGAGTTTTGGCCTAAGTATTGGTACATCGCTAAAGAACTTGGGGAGGATGCTAAACCAGAGCAAGTTCTCAAGGTCATGGAAGCGATTGGTGGAGTTGCTCTAAAACTCGCACTAGAAGACAAACTTGCCCCATTCGGATTTAATAAGAAAAAGGAAGATGACTGAACAACGACTGCTCTCTGAAGTAAATTTTATCCTATTCACTAAGGACTCCTGTGGTCCTTGTGGTCTGGTGAAGCGTTACTTCAATGCTCTCAAAGATGAGCGTACCAAACTCATTCAGGAAGTCCAACTAGAAGACTTCAGTGATGAACCTATCCCAGAAGAGAATCTTGCCATTGCTAAAAAGTATGGTGTGACTGCCACTCCTGTCCTGATTATCACTGATGGAGATGGTAACCTGTTGGAAACATATTCCAGTGGTATGCCTATCACCCAGAACATTCGTAAGTTGTGGACAAAGTACGGTGTATAGTCTCTGGATCCACCTAGTAGCATTCTTCCAAGTGGTTGTGATGAACTGCATTCAACCTGTCAACTGGAAGTATTGCTATCGGGTAGATCAGTGGTTGATCCCAGATCTCGTAGAAGGTTATGAGATCTGGACCGAACAAAAACATCCCTATCAAAACGAAAAAGAATATCTGAATAACCTCCCCTCTAAATAATTAGACGGGAGGATTTTTTATGGCTGGACAAGGACTTACGTGGAGTCATTTTAGCAAACGCTATGATCAGTGTTTGCGATCTTGCTATGAGAGAATGAAAAATGACAAACCATTCATTCTTTTAGACAAGAACAAGGAGTCGGAAGATGGTGTTCATATTTACTTCACCAAGATTGGATTTAATATTCCAGCAAAAAATGGAGCATCGTGGAAAAAAGTAGATAATGCTTTCATTGACTTTGAACCAAAAAGATTTTCTTCGTATAAAAAATTTAAGAAAGGTATTGAAGAAGCGACAAGTCTAAATGATAAATCCGATCTGCTAGATGCTCCTGTAAGAGTTAACTTCTATACATCAAGGACAAAAAATACTGCCAGTTCTATCAATAGCGGCAGAGTTTTGAAAGACAAAGACTTTGGAGGTAAACCACCATCAGGAACAGTTAGGAGTATTTACTGGGGTAAACTTGGATTCATGGTGAATGAACTGGGTATTTCATATACCTTGAATTATCCTACAGCAACTGAGGATGGAGAAGCAGATTTCATTTCTTCTTTTAATCAGCAACTGGAAGAAGTTGCTGGTGCTAATGGTGATAGAGGATTGAACATGGACATTGGAGGTACAGTCTTTGAAAATATTATTGGTGTCAATAAAGTATCTGGCACAGGTAAAGCAGACTTGGCATTTGTCTCTCTTAAAAATAGGCAACTAGTAGAAGTTTGCTGGGCATCTCATAAGAAAGGATCTAAAGCAAGTGATTTTGGTCAGTGGGGTGGTGTAACTCAGTTATATTCCAAGAATAATACGGTAAAGGAATTTGTTGATTACATGCACCAAGTTGTGGGTAGAGGAAAGATCTGGGATTTTACTCAGATGGGTGCTACTACCTTCGGAATGAAGATTGATGGTCCTACACATTCAAACTTGCGAAGATATGCTGTCTATGGACCTAACCATTCTCAAACTAGTTTTGGACCAGAGAAGTGCAATGTAGTTTTGCAGGGAAATCCAATTATTAATTACAGTAAAACTCACTCCACTCTTGATATGTCTGGACACCTTATAAAGTTTGGTGTAGAAATGACTGGTGATTATGAACCAGTATTGATGTGTATTAAAAAAGCATCTACCGAAAATATTTTGAAAGGAGTTGGTAGAGCAGACAAGGGCGGCAAGACTGATGGTGGCATTCAGGGAGCACGTTTCTCTATCTTCCCAGGCGGTGGTAGAACTGTCACACACTGGGTTGAGAAAAACAGGCAGGGGCAGTATATTGTAAGGGAAGCATAGGCACATGAGTAAGAACCTCCACCTAGAGCACGCCGAAGACCTCATGTTGATGATGGGATCCAGCGGAGTTGCCGAAGCATTTGGATATATTGATGACTTGATCAAGACATTTACGTCAGCTCCTACTGCGAACAGAAATATTTCTACAAAATGGGACGGTGCCCCAGCTATTTTTTGTGGTCCCGATCCTGCTGACGGTGAGTTTTTTGTAGCAAAGAAAGGTCTCTTTAATAAAAAACCCGTACTCTTCAAATCTATTAAAGAAATTGAGCAGGGTGAGAGTCGTGCCGATTTGGCACAGGTATTTAAAGCAGTGTTTAATGGAATGAAACCACTGTATGATTCTGGGAAACTTACCGATGTAGTACAAGGTGATTTCTTATTTCACTCTGGCACTAGGCAACTCAAGAGAGTCATGGGAGAAAACTGTGTTCTCTTTAAACCACAGTTGATTGCATATTGCATCCCTGATCATGACGACCTCTATGAATATGCAAAGTCATGTGATGTATGTCTTGTAATTCATGCCAAGTATCCAAAAGGAACTGCTAAAACAGTTGCTGATTTGTCTGTAAATTTTGGATTTGATGCGTCAGATCTTTCTACGAAAAAATGTTTGATTATTAGTCCATTCACATCTCAGTTGGGTAGTGATGTGATGCTTACTACAAGTGAAAAACTGAGACTGCATCGTGCTAAAACTGCTTCCAACAATCTTCTTCGTAAATGTTCTAAGTTCTTGGATGAGATCGCTTCTGACTACGACAATTCATGGGGACATTCATACTTTATTAAGCAGTATTTTAATGCTAGAGTTAGGGAAGGTCAGGTAGTCAACAGTGCTAGTAAATTCTTTGATGACTACTGCAATTATTACGAGGAAAAGTATCGTAAAAAGATTGGGGAACTGAAGCAAGACAAGGCAATTGCTCAGTGGAAGATGAAGTTCTATGAGGGGTACGAATACATTCACGACAATAAGAATGAATTCATTGCAATGGTTGGGATATATAATAGTATCCAAAACACCAAGTCTATATTCATTCCTAAGTTTGAGAAGGGTGAACGTTTCAAAACGTTCTACTATAATGAAGATGGAACTTACGAAATTGGTGATCAAGAAGGATATGTTGTAGTCAAAGAGTCAACCAGAGCAGTGAAAATTGTTCAACGTCTTGGTGGATTCAGTCAGAGAAACTTCAACGAAATGAAGAAGTGGTCTAAGAAATGAAGAGAGTAGTAGTTGCCTGGGGAAGATTTAATCCTCCAACAATTGGACATCAAAAGTTGATGGATATCACCAAAGCAACTGCTGCTGGAGATCCCTTCTTCATCTATCCAACTCATAGTTTTGGCGGAAAGAAAGATGACAATGGATTTAAATCAAATCCTCTTCCTGCTGACAGGAAACATTTTTGGTTGTCTAAAATGTTTCCACAATATAGAAACAACATCATCTATGATACTAGTATAAAAACAATCATTCAGTTGTTTCAGAAATATCAGGCAGAATATGATGACATTGTTCTCGTGGCAGGTGATGATCAGTATAATGCTTATGTAAAAATGGTTACTACTTATAATAACAAGGAATATACTTATAGGAATATTGATTTTGTTAATGCGGGAAAGAGAGACAAGAAAGCAGCAGGTGCTGAGGGTATGTCTGCTACTAAAATGAGACTGGCAGCTCATCAAGCGAACATTGCTGAATTTAAAAATGGCATGTCGGATAAACTTACAGAGACTGATATAATTAACATTATGAAAGAGGTTCGTGACGGACTATGAAAGATTTTAAAAAACTGAGAGAGGAAGCATTGCGTCAGGCACATCGTCAGAAGGATGTAATCTCGGAAGGTGATGTTGTAATGTCTGCCAGAACGGGAGAGAAAGGAGTGGTACATCGTACAGGTGTAAACTATGCGATCGTTGTCACAGAAGAAGGAAAAATGTTTAGAGAGTGGGTTAAGGACATTCGCTCTATAAATAGACCATAGAAGATCTTCAATTTTAAACAATGGATAAGCAGAGACCTGTTAATAAAGTCGCTCACAATGATGCGTATTCAGCATCTTTGATGAAAATGTATGAAAATTGGATGGGTGGCGACTGCTTCCAAGGTAGCAATATTCCTGAGGCATTTGCTGGCATGGATCCTCAGTCACATGGTGCTGAAATTGAAGACACTACTAAGAAAAAGAAAGTAGCAAAGAAAGAAAAGTCTGTTGCTGAGTCTGCTCTCTGTGAAAAGTGTGGCAAAGATCCCTGTGAGTGTGACACTATTCTTGAGCGTGAAGAGATTGAGATTGATGGTGAGACAATCATCATTGAGAAGGCAAAAGGTCTTGATGGTAAGGCTTGCTGGAAAGGATACAAACTAGCAGGCACCAAGAAGAAAGGTGGTGAGACTGTTGATAACTGCGTCAAGGCAGGATTTGAACCAGAAGGTGAAGAGATCTCTGAGAAGAAACTAGATCCCGTTGGCAAGGAAGACAAGGACGTTGACAACGATGGCGATCATGATAAGTCTGACAAGTATCTTCTAGCACGTCGCAAGAAGGTATCTAAAATCGTTGCAATGTCTAAGAAAAAATGAAGTCGTTCAAACAACTCCGTGAGGAGTGCGGTTGTAAGGATAAAGAAAGAAAAGAAAAATCCAAGAAGAAAACCGTAGAAGTAATGCCAAAGGTAAACGATGGCAACAAACTTCTAATGGGTGTTAAGGAGGAGACTTTGAATGAAAAATCTGTTTCCAAAGCACAACAAAAATTCATGGGTATGGTCAGAGCTGCTCAAAAGGGTGAGGGCGCGTCGTCGCCTGAGGTTGCCAAAGTTGCTTCCAGCATGAAGAAGAAAGACGTTAAGGATTTCGCTTCTACTAAGCACAAAGGTCTACCAGAAAAAAAGAAGGAGAAGCAATAAATAGTTATTGCACTTTGCACCAACATCATGCTCTCATTTCTACTTCCCCTTGCGGCTAAGATCGTAAAGGATGCCGTTGCTAAAGTTCCTGACAACGAAGAACTAGGTGAAAAACTAGTTGAGATCTGCCTACTCGTTCTGGAGAAAGCAGTTAAATTGACCAAGACAGATATGGACGATCAACTTCTTGAAGTTGTCAAGAAGGCGATTGAAGCACGCGAAGAAGCGTGATACCTGGGGGACACAAGTCCCCCTTCTTTATAAATAATCCTAGTCACAGTATAACTTGGAGCGTATCAATGTCTCTATACGGAAGAACTGACTCGGCAACCAACGTCACTAAAGCTGGAAGAGGTATTGCTGCGTCGTCTCAAGCAAAAACGGTTGTTTTCGTTGACGAAACGGAAGCAGCACTAGCAGAAAACAAAGCACGTGGAATCAATGCCCCTGGTTGGTGGTCATATTTCACATATACAGACGCTGATGGCAAGACCCGTCATAAAGCAGAGCATCTCGTAACTCTTGCTAATGCAGATCTCAACGCTAATGAGACTCAGAGTGACGATGCGATTGCAGCAGACGTTCAGAACATCATTACTATCTCTGCACAACCTGCAGATGCATCTGTAACAGCACCTGCAACAGGAACCTTCTCGGTTACTGCATCGGTTACAACTGGTACAGGTACAATTGCATATCAGTGGCAACTCAGCACAGACAGCGGTGCTACGTTCTCTGATATCTCTGGTGCAACATCTGCTTCTTACACAACTCCTGCAACAACTGCTGGAACTCTTGACGAGAACGGATATCAGTACAGAGTTAAACTCACCACTGATACAGGTGCTGCTGAAGTAGTCTCTACTGCTGCTACCCTAACCGTTGCATGATAAATGAAATTTGATGAATTGAATCAGGACAATTGGGTTCTGTTTGCTATTAAAAATTATGATAATCCTCAGTCAGTTACATACTCTGACTTTGAAGAGGACATAAAGAAGTTCAAATATATTAAAAGACTCCTCCGTAGACATCAAACTACGGGGGAGTTTAAAAAACATTTGATATTAAACCATATCATTTGCTTGTATAATATATTTGGAGATGCGGCAACTCCACTTTTATTCTTTAAGTTGGAGAAAACTTACTGGTCTGTCCTGAAAGCGTTCTTACTCTTTTTGGATAGACTTCCCCCATCACTAAATAATGATATAGATGAAGAGTGTTTAAAGGAATTGAATCTGATATGAAAGACATTTCAGAAATGGTTGCAGGAGACGGTAGTGGTTTATCAATGCCACCCGCTTTTGTATTTGTAAATCCCAGACAACATCGTCGCTATAAAAAAGGCAACCAAGATAAGGTTGATGGGCGTACCTCAGGTGCCCGTGCTCTCATGTCTCGCATTAATCGTAGAAAAATGAAAGAAGAATTAGAAAATACTATTTCTGAAGCTGCTCCCTCGGAGACTGAGAGAGCACAAAAGCAAATCGGTCAGATGAAAAAACTGAACCGTCAAAAGGATCTTCAGAAAAAGCGTGATGAAGCTAAGAAGAAGATGCAAAACAAGACCAAGGAGATGGACACCTTGATGAAGGCACGTCTTCAGGACTTTAAAAAGAAAGCAACTTCACAAACGAAGAAGCTTTCTAAGATGAACAACTCTGTAGAATTTGAAAGTGGTGAAAACATTATGGAAAACCAAGATGTAGTACAGGTTGCACTGGATGTAGCAACCAGCGAACTCAATCCTAGCGGCGAAGCATCTTTCGCAAAGATCCAGTTCGGTGATGGTTCAACTCAGAACCTAGATAACTTCTCAGCAAAGCGTATTGCTGCTTGTTATGCTCAGCTAGATGACACGCACAAGCAACAGTTCCAGTACATGCTGAACAAAGACGCTTCTACGTATCAATCTGCTCTTGACTTTGCTATTCGCAATGTCTGATCATGGCATTCGGTCTTGGTAAATTAGCAGTTTTAGAAAGTAAACTGAACATTTATGAAGATCTCTCTAAAGAGATGCTTGACAAACTTGAGAGAGCGGTAACAACCATCTCAGACAATAGTAACAAGATTGCTATTGTATTGGAGCGTCATGAAAATCGCTTAGATGATAACGAAAAATCCGATCAACTCATCATCAAAATGATGGAGGAGATGAAGGTTCAGGAAGAAAAGAACCATAAAATTCTTCACGATAGAATTGATCGTATTCAAAAGAAAGTAGACACCAATGCTAAGTTTGTAATTGGTGCTGGTGCTGTGCTTGCCACCCTTGTGGCAGTGTTACAAGTGGTCCCACCTGTCATTAAACTCTTGACTCCTCAGGCATCCGCTGTTAGTATGCATACAGTGACGATGCCTGTTAGTGAGTTATCTTGACGTTAAGTACATACAACTAGTATCCTCTCGCCTTACTCTCTTCACCCGTAAGAAGGTAGACCTGTATAATTTCAGGTGTCCTTACTGCGGTGACTCTCAGAAGAGACGTAACAAGGCGAGGGGATACTTTTTTAAGGTCAAGAATGACTTCGTGTTTAAGTGCCATAATTGTGGTATGGGCAGAACGCTGTCAAATTTTTTAAAGGATCAAGACACACATCTCCATGATCAATATGTTATGGAGAAATTTAAAGATGGTAGGACTGGCAAGGGAACTACTGTACCCAATCCTAAATTTGAATTTAAAGAACCGAAATTTGTAAAACGTGATACAGGTCTAGAGAAAATTTCTGACCTAAATATTTCTCACCCAGCGAGAGAATATCTTGAACAACGAGGCATCAAAAATCTAGATTACTTCTATTATTGTCCTAAGTTTAAGGCTTGGACAAATGAACAAAAGCAGATGTTTGATAACCTCAGGCAAGATAGTGCTCGCATTATTATCCCATTCCGAGACAAACAAGGCAACCTATTTGGATACCAAGGCAGATCGCTAGCCCCTAAGGCAAAACTAAGATACATCACGATCATGCTGGACGAGGAACAACCCAAGATATTCGGATTGGATAAGGTAAAAGAAGACAAACCAATTTACATTGTAGAGGGACCATTTGATGCGACCTTCTTGGAAAACTCAGTTGCTATGGCTGGGTCCGACGCTGATGTTCGGACGTTTGGTTGGAGCAATTATATTTGGATATTTGATAATGAACCACGCAACCGAGAGATCGTCGCCAGAATCTCCAAAGTCATTGACCGAGGAGATAAGGTAGTCATTTGGCCAAAGAAAATACAACAAAAGGACATCAACGATATGGTCCTTGCTGGACTTGACGTTCAGAATGTGGTAGACTCTAATGTCTATTGTGGATTAGAAGCAACTCTTAAATTTAACGATTGGAAAAAAGTATGAGCAACGGTCACGGTACAAAAGTTCGCAAGCGTAATGGGTCTGTGGAACCCCTGAACCTAGACAAAATCCATAAAATGGTTGATGAGGCATGTGAAGGTCTAGGCAGTGCTGTAAGCGCCTCACAGGTGGAGATGAACTCGGGTATTCAATTCTATGACGGCATCACTACAGCAGAGATTCAGGAGATCCTGGTGCGCTCTGCGAGTGATCTGATCTCCTTGGACTCCCCTAACTATCAATTCGTGGCAGCACGTCTGCTGCTCTTTGGACTCAGGAAGCAGGTGTTTGGACCTGAGTGGGTCAAGGGTCATCCATCTGTACATGAACACGCCAACAACTGTGTTACAAGAGGTGTATATGACGAATCAATCTTGGGTAAATACTCTATGGAAGAGTGGGACAAGATTGATAGTTGGATTGATCATAGTCGTGACATGCTATTCACTTATGCAGGTCTACGTCAGGTCGCTGATAAGTACCTCGTGCAAGATAGAAGCAGTGGTCAAGTATATGAAACTCCACAATACATGTACATGATGATTGCGGTAACGCTGTTCCAAGATTATACAGAAGATCGTCTCTCATATGTCAAACGATACTACGACGCAATCAGCAAACACAAAATCAACATTCCCACACCTATCATGGCGGGAGTGCGAACTCCACTGCGACAATTTGCTAGCTGTGTCCTTATTGATAGCGATGACACCCTCAATAGTATCTTTAGCTCTGATATGGCTATTGGCAGATACGTTGCACAAAGGGCGGGAATCGGCATCAACGCAGGCAGAATCCGTGGCATCAACGCTAAAATCCGAGGCGGAGAAGTTCAGCACACAGGTGTTGTTCCATTCCTCAAAAAATTTGAGGCGACTGTCAGATGCTGCACTCAAAATGGCATACGAGGCGGAAGCGCGACTGTCCACTTCCCAATCTGGCACCAGGAAATAGAGGACATTCTCGTCCTTAAGAATAACAAAGGCACTGAGGATAACCGAGTTCGTAAACTAGATTATTCAATTCAACTCAGCAAACTTTTCTATGAACGTTTCATCAACAACGAAGACATCTCCCTCTTCAGTCCGCACGACGTTCCTGGTTTGTACGATGCTTTTGGCACTCCTGAATTTGATGATCTCTATCGTCAGTATGAACTTGATGGATCAATTCCAAAACGATCTATCGGCGGTCAAGAACTTATTCTGGCACTCCTAAAGGAGAGAGCAGAGACTGGTCGTATTTACATTATGAATATTGACCATTGCAACTGGCACTCCTCGTTCAAGGATAAGGTGAACATGTCTAATCTCTGCCAAGAGATTACACTTCCCACCACTCCTTTGGAACACATTGATGGTGAAGGTGAGATTGCTCTCTGCATTCTCTCTGCTGTCAACGTAGGTAAGATTAATCGTCTTGAAGAACTAGAGAACCTTTGCGACCTTGCTGTACGTGGTCTGGAAGAACTGATTGACTATCAGAACTATCCAGTGAAGGCAGCAGAAATTAGCACCAAAGCACGTCGTTCTTTGGGAATTGGATTCATTGGTCTGGCACATTATCTCGCTAAGAATGGTGCTAGTTATGATGATCCTAAGGCATGGTCAATGGTTAATGATCTTGCAGAATACTTCCAGTTCTATCTTCTCCAGTCTTCAAATAAACTGGCACAGGAGAAAGGCAGGTGCGAATATTTCTATCGCACCAAGTATGCTGACAACATTTTCCCAATTGATACATACAAGCGAGATGTTGACGAGTTCTGTGGAAACGGATTGAATTGTGCTTGGGATAATTTACGGGCTGACATCAAGAAATACGGACTGCGACACAGCACACTGTCCGCACAAATGCCTTCAGAGAGCAGTTCCGTTGTGTCAAATGCCACAAACGGAATTGAACCTCCTAGAGGATACATGTCCGTTAAGAAGAGTAAGAAGGGACCCCTTAAGCAGATTGTTCCGCAGTATACTACGCTGAAGAACAACTACACATTGCTATGGGACATGAAAGACAACGATGGATACATCAAAGTTGTTGCTGCTATGCAGAAGTATTTTGATCAGGCAATTTCTGGCAACTGGAGTTACAATCCAGAGAACTATGACAACAACGAGGTTCCAGTTTCTGTCATGGCAGGTGATCTTCTGAAGACCTACAAGTATGGTTGGAAGACTTCTTATTATCAGAACACATATGATATTAAGAGTGATGAACCACAACTAACAGAGGAGAAGAGAGACGAAATC